>JACCDO010557242.1_pt1 | contig 22811 bp, 22 predicted proteins | sample 7446101 | NCBI WGS metagenome assembly JACCDO01 (sample SAMN15323440, study PRJNA562643) | freshwater metagenome | isolation source: river surface water | place: USA:Blue River Watershed | collected 2017-08-16
ACTTATAGTGCAAGGACAAGAAAGAGATCCGCATTTAAGTCGTAACCGTTAATGTTAACCAACCAAATTCGTCAGGGGGCCGAGGACAAGTGTCACATGTGGTGAGTGAACCCCCAATCATCATGATCAATAGTCATGTACTAGTGCAGAGGTTTTGGTGAATGGTGTCTGGTATCCATAGTATCCTTTATTATTTGTAACTAGTTCCCCCCGCAACTCCGAAAGAAACCATACCTAGTGTTTTTGATCGCTAAATTGGTTCCGCTCTCTACGATGCTGTCTGCACCAAAGCCTCCTTTCTTAAAATCAAATTTACATAAACAAGCTGTTAATTTGTATAGTAACGCTTATTTTAATATAAACAGTACAACAATTTATAATTCTAAAGACTATTATTATTAAGAACTTTTCTTCGTTGGTTCTACTGATAGATTCTTGAATTGCTTATACACACTTCTAAATGCTTCGGGATCTGACTTGAGATAATTATATTGCACGGAATTTTCTTTAGCGATTTTATGCACTACTGGCTGTAGATCAAGAAGCCTTGCGGGATTCAGTGCAGGAAACATATGATGTTCTGTCTGATAAGAAATAGCAGCACTCAACCACATACTGAATGAATTTTTCTTAATCGAAGTCGAGGCCTCAATCTGCATGGCATACCAATCATCAGTGGCAGTAGATACAGGCTTAAGTATGATATCCTCGCATAAATGTTGAGTCAACAAACCACGAGTTACTAAAAAAGCCTGGGTTCCAAATATAATATAATTTAATAGTGTAGCATGGAAAAAGCCATGAGGTGACCATGAGTGCGAGGACCAAACATGCATAAATAGTGGGAACCAAATAATATTAGAGATGAAAATACTCTTGATATTGTCATAAAACGTATCAAATACTACAAAATTCTCTGGTCCAACGGCATCTTGATCAGATTGAAGCTTGTCTTCCGCAACATTACTACCTGATGCAAAAAATTGTGGTGCAGGTAGTACCGAGTCTTTATTTCGTCTAAGTATATCTAAAATTGGACTTATTAAGATAAATGGAAAACAATCGATTCTGAAACCACCAATAAAAAATGATGTGAAAGGCGTCGTCAAATAAATATAATGTTGCCATTTATGAATAGGCTTCCAAGGATCACTAGGTCTTATGCGGAAGTATTTCAATGGCACATGCTGTTCCATAATATAATCTTTCTCCGTGTAGTTGTAACAGTGATGACTGATCAAATGAGAATACTCCCAATATCTTTCTCTTAAACCCCATAGTGATGTACAAAAAGTGGACATTATTTGATTTATTATATTATACTTTGATAACGACCAATGGTTGCCAGCATGTCCTTGTAAATGACCGAATGCAATGAGTAGGCCAGTAACTGCACCCCAAATATAACTATGAGTGGTAAATAGTTTATAGATCAAAAATATGAAGCATGACCACCAGAATATCGTAGCAGAGTGAGCATAAAATGAATCTCTCCTATTTTTACCTTTAATGGCTTCCTTACAAGCATCTAGTAATTTTTTTGAGAAGGGTGTATTAAAATTAGCGATTGGCTTATAATTTTCTAATACTCCTATCTCATATTTACCAAGAAATTTCTTTACTTTATCTAAATCATCAACTAGATTATGATGTATCTCGAATAATGCCGTCCCATCTCGCCCCAAAGCCGATAGTATAACATTACCTCCAGGGTGTGACGCTATGAAACCACTAACATCGTAAACTCGACCATGAATAGCAATCCAGCCATCAGTAGGTTTGCGATGCCTTCGCAAGTCACTATATGTGTAACTCTTCGTACCTTCACTTCCTTTGCACATCACTTCTGGTACAATCCGGATGTCAGATCTTCTTGTACCAGAAGTTCGGCGATGGGATCTATTCCGGCCTCATTAGATTAGGAGTAAAAACAACGATTAGGTAATAGTAATTAATACATAAAAGAAAGAAACATTATTTTTATGTATTCTTGCAATTAGAAATCCCAGTAACGGAAATTTATAACAGGTACTCTAAGTTAGGGCTCATTGAATGTAAATATAACATTATAGATGTTAAATCATTATCTATCATCATATATTCTAGTGGCACAATCGATCTTTCTTTTATCATTATTTTGGCCGGCCGTTTAGAAACTCGATCTGGTCACGTCCTTTTACAAAATACCAAGTAGTCAGTCAGTAGCATGGTCTCTTTGTACCACCGACTGACGCCGTCAGAGCTTGTCCCAGTGATCGATAAGTACATCGTTTCCGTGAAGGATCACATCAACAAACTTAAGCAAGGTACAATCAAAAGCAACTTATTAATGAATGATTACTGTTCTTTCTCCGTTACTTATTACTTACCAAATCTCCCACAGGACCTGATAAAAATCTATTGCGCGAGTTATACAAAAAGCCAAAGTTGTATAGATATCCAAAATTTTGGTTATATTTTCGATTTTATTACAATTATTTAATCGGATTTTTTTTTCTATTATTTCTGATAATAGCATTTGGAGGTGCAAATAATGTGGAAGGACATCTTGTACTAGGGTCTGTTTTGTCGCTGATTGGATCATTAGGAGTATGTGCATCATACGTCATGATTGTTCCTTGGCGGAAACATCCATCGATGTTAATATTATACCGATCAATGACATCATTATCTTTCTCAATAAATCTTTTAGGGAATGCAACGAATAACAGTACTTTAAGCGTTGCATTGTGCAGACATTTTGCCGTAGTCACAGAGATGTGTTTATTAGCCGGTGAAGGATGGTTAACAACGATCGCAAACGATTTAGTTACTTCATTAACTAATCCATTTATAAGTTATAAAGCAAATTTGAGAAAATATTTAGTTATCATTACAGTATGGTCATCATTTATTGGTCTTATATTTGCGCTTGATCCTGGTTGTCAAGGTGAGTTTGACCAAGGCATCTGTTGGATGGGTGTAGAATCATCATTTTCACCTTGTTTATGGGGTTATTTTTTAATATGGATAATAGGTATGTATGTGTACCAAATTTGGGCAGTATCATTCTCTTACATGAGATTACAAGAAGGATTGGAAGCTACATTCGATGTCAGAAAGAAGTGTGCCGAGGAAACATTCACTTGCTTGTTTATTTATTTCATTTATTTAACAATTATAGTGTTCTTTTTTACAATTATTAGTGGTCAAAGTAGTCCAAAGCCTGGCTCTTCTGCACACAATACAGCATTATTTCTACTGTTTATTATCGCCAACAGGGGCACAGTTGACGCGATTGTATGGTTTAAATTGCATGATTTTAGCTTCCCTGCTGCTAGTGAGAAATCTAGTGAGAAAATTGAAACAGTTGATCCTGAAATAGCCGCGGTATTGAATCAAGACAATGATGATAGTGGTGATGATGAACCACATGCTACTCATAAGTACAAGCGATTGTCATCGGCAATAATGGATAATCTCAAATTATCCAAGATTGAAGAACTAGGAAAAGAAATGAGGAATGAATTTACCAAAACTATCACAGACATCGCCGACATAACTATCCAAGACGTGGACGAGACTGACATGTCGCCTCAAGTGAACATGGCTTTGCGGAAGCATATTGTCTCACTGGTAACCCGTGGTGTTATTACCGCGATTAACACGTATACAACTACTACAAGTGATGATAAATTGATTGATAAAATGTTGGACCGAACTCAAATAATGAAAAAAGATATTGCGTTGATTGAAGGAATGAAATACTCACACTTTTTGCTCGACGACGAGTATCCCTTCAAGTGTTTCGCACCAGATACCTTCCGCAATCTGCGTCAATTAGAGGGTATTGATGATGCTAAGATTATTGATGTGTTATCGAAACCAGCGAATGAGAGATTAAGTGAAGGAGCGTCTGGTGCATTCATGTTTTTCTGCGGTGGAAATGAATATATTGTCAAGACAATTCGAGCCAGAGAAGCTCGTGTCCTCCATAAAATGCTAGACGAGTACTATGATTACTTGTGTAATCATCGTAACTCGTTACTCTGCAGATTTCTTGGGTCATATAGTCTACAGATGTATGAACAAACATTTTACTTTTGTATTATGCAAAATTGTTTTAATCCAAAAGCAAAAATTAATGAACGCTTTGATATAAAAGGATCATGGGTAGGTCGTTCCGCAGAACCAAGTAGAGCATCTAAAAAGGTTGTATGTCGTCATTGTAACACATATTTTTTGCCTACCGCATCGGAGCAATGCACTGTAATTGTCGGGGCACATGAAGCAGACGTTGTATTGAAGGACAATGATTTACGTAGTAAAATTATTTTGAATCCAATCGACGCAATTAAAGTGCGCCAAATACTCAAATCAGATAGTGATTTATTAGGTAAATTTGGGGTGCTAGACTACTCCCTGTTGATAGGCGTGAAGAAGATGAAATATGATGTACAGGACATAGAAGTAGAAGACGTAAACACTAGTAATATCGGTATCAATGCCACTTTCCATGCAAAATCTCTAGTAGGACCTGCAATATACTACCTTGGTATCGTTGACTTCTTACAGGATTGGACGACCATGAAAGTGATGGAGAGATCGTTTAAGATATATGTAACGAGGAAGGATCCAGATGGCCTCTCGGTTATGCCGCCATTGCAATATATGCAGCGTTTCCAGAAGAAAATGGATCAAATATTCGAAATTGATGACAATGTGAGCGTCGCAACACTGTCACCTCAACGAAGTTTCAATGATTTACAATACAAATCTGCAAAAAATAATTCATCCTATGAAGAAGAAGAAGACCAACCAAGATCAATGAATAATATGTATAACTCTCCTTTTGTTGATACTAAAATGACAGTAAATGTAAATACTGATGATGTTGATCATCGTGAAATAGAAATTGTTGATGATAATAGTGACTAAGTAATTAATTAACAAGATTACATTTTACCCTCTAAAGTTAAGACATCTTCTGATATTAAACCCCACACAGCAGTGCCAGGGTGTTTCTTTTGTAACTTACTATATCCACCTAAACATTTTAATTCTACTACACATGCACACTCAACTATTGTTGCACCAGCACTTTTTAATAGATCACATGCTGCTATCAATGTACCACCTGTTGCTACTAAATCATCTATAACCATGACTCTTTGTCCTGGAACAATCGCTGTTTTTGACATACATAACTCATCGCCTCCAGATTTATTAGCACCAACATATTCTTTATAATATTCACTACCAGTAATAGCATTTGGTAATTTACCTTGTTTTCGTATCATTATAAATGGTTTCTTTAGTGCAAGCGCAATTGGAGGACCAAGGATAAATCCTCGTGCATCTAATCCTGCGATACAATCGATATTCAAATCAGCATAACGTTTCACAAAAGTATCAATACAAAGTTGAAATGCTACAGGATCTTTCAACATTCCAGTAATATCATAAAATCTATCAACACCATGAAATGGATAATAAGGAATAACACTAGCGATTCTTTTTGCTTCAGGGCCATCTTGCTTATAGTCAATAGCTTTTGTTCTTGCCGAAGTAGCTGCAATTGTTATATGCTTGATAATTACGAATATACCTAATGAAGTAGCGACATTAAAGAAAATATTCACGCCGGATGTTGCATTCTTGGTACCCACAATGCGACTCAATGCCTTGCTGGCTCCGTCAGAAATACGATCGATGGAGTATTGTGAACCCATTGTGCAGTTGATATGTGGGTATATGAGTCACTCAGTCAAATCAATGCGCAAAAAACAGGTACCGTAGGAACTACACAATTAATTGATTATTATTTATTATGTATTTGATATTATTAAGAATACTCTAGTCTAAAGTGTATAGAAATAAAATACTAGTACGCTGAGCTCATTCTTACATCATGTATTTTAAATTTTGTAAATTATTTAAATACGACGATTATTTACATTTTATTAAATTCAGTAAATAGTGTCAATCAATTAAATTCAATTTAATTGTTTCATTGAATTTAATTGTTTCCTTCTTCTGAAAAAACACAAACCACAACCAACCCTACCTAGCCCTGGCGACGGGTCGGGTCCATCCAAGGACCAAGTACTTCACCATAGCTCCGCAGACACGAGTATGTTGTTGTTGCTTGAGACTTCCGCTGGATATGCCCTTTTTAAGGTGCTTAAACCAGAACTAATATCTAATACAAACAAACTTTGGGAGTCATTTGAAACAAGAGAAGGTGCAGCAAATGTAGTCAAGTTAAAGTCATTTTCACCTTTCGCAAATACTACTGAAGCTGTTGTTGCAGCTACTTCTATTATTGAATGCAAATTAGATAAATCATTGAAGAAATTCTTATCAAAAAATATTGTTGATAAAGATATCAAGGATGAACTTGCAGGTACGATAAAAAAATCTTATTTTTACTTTTTTTTATTCAGTAACTAATTCTTTGCTATTTATTAGTTTGTGATATAAAATTAGGTGGTTTAATTAAAGAAAAATTAGACATTCAATGTGTTAGTAATGATGGAGTTTTTGAATTATATCGTGGTGTTAGAAATCAATTAGATTCATTTTTTGATACTGATGCTGGTGCAATGAAAGCAATGCAATTAGGTTTATCACATTCATTATCTCGTTATAAGTTGAAATTTTCTGCTGATAAAGTTGATATTATGATTGTACAAGCAATTGGATTATTAGATGATCTAGATAAAGAGATTAATATGTATGCAATGAGAGTAAGGGAGTGGTATGGTTGGCACTTTCCTGAAATGGCCAAGATAATGAATGATAATATGTTTTATGCAAAATGTGTACAACGAATGGGTATGCGAATTAACTGTAAAAATTGTGATTTTTCTGATATTTTAGGCGATGAAACAATGGAAGAAACTTTGAAGAAAACTGCAGAAACATCCATGGGTACAGAAATATCAGAGTCTGATTTAGCCAATATCTTGTCATTATGTGAACAAGTGATATCATTATCAGAGTATCGTTTACAATTATTTGAATATTTAAAGAATCGTATGGCGGCTATAGCCCCTAATCTTACTATCATGGTTGGTGAATTGGTAGGAGCTAGACTAATTGCTCACGCTGGTAGTTTACTTAACTTAGCAAAACAACCAGCATCAACCATTCAAATTCTAGGCGCTGAAAAGGCTTTATTTCGTGCTTTAAAGACAAAACATGATACTCCTAAGTATGGTCTTATATATCATGCATCACTCATAGGTCAAGCTGCACCTAAACATAAAGGCAAAATATCTCGTGTACTTGCCGCTAAAACCGCACTTGCCATCAGAGTTGATGCTATGGGAGAAAACACAGGTCCAACTATTGCATTAGAAAGTAAAATGAAGGTTGAAGCGAGACTTCGTCAGTTAGAAGGAGGACAAAAAATGTCGATGTCAGCAGCTAAATCATCACATTCTGTACCTAAGTATGACGCAAGTGCAGCCAAAGCATTAGCACCACCAAAATATAATGATTCATCAGATATTGTCATTGAAGAGAAGAGTAGCAAGAAAGAGAAAAAAAGTAAACGGGATAGAGATGACGATGAGGATGAATCCTCAAAAAAGAAGAAATCTAAAAAAGATAAATAATATTAGACTCAACAATCTTGTATATTAACGCAATATTATTTCAACTTTCGCTTCTTTCGACACGTACCTAATCCCTGTCATGTCACCCATTCCATATTTTTTTGAAGAATTGAAAAATAGTTTACCAATGGCTTCGTTCGTGCCTGTGACTTTTGAATTGTCCCCTGGACGGGAGATGGTCGATGCTGCGCGTGCAGAAGTATTGTTAGCAGAAGTAGATGCTTCATTGGATCCGCACACTGTTCGCTTGTCCAATAAATCGTTCAGTTCTGATGCTGCCATTATTCTTTCCGAAAGAATTAAAACTTATAAGGTACGTTGCTAGCACTATAATGTATGTAGAAGCTTTATGTTTACACCATTTTAAACTTTTTGTAGAATGTAACAGTAGCAGATATAAGTGATATTATTGCTGGTAGACCAGAGGAGGATGCATTAAAAACCCTTCAATATATATCTGATAGTTTCAATGGATCAATACTTGAAGAAGTAGATGTTAGTGATAATGCATTAGGTTCAAAAGGTGTTTATGCCTGTAAAAATGTATTAATCGGTAAAAAATTAGAAAGATTATACATATGCAATAATGGTCTTGCTGGTGAAACAGCAGAACTTATTTGCAAAATACTATTAGAAGGAGGCACTGCACCTCCATTAACTACTTTACATTTCTTTAATAATATGAGTGGGGATCAAGGTGCAATAGCTGTTGCTGTTATTGTAAAGGCTTGTACTAACTTACAAGATTTTCGTTTCTCAGGTACAAGATCACAGAAAAATGGTTGTTTGCATATAGCGGAGTCTCTAGCCACTTTGACAACATTAACTCGCCTTGACTTGTCTGATAATATGTTTAAAAAAGAGGCTGCTGTTGCATTAGTGCAAGGGTTAGCGCAACAATCTGGACTTGTTCATTTAAATCTCCGCGATGGTGGCCTCGGCAGTGATGGTAGCAGTCAGTTGATCAGTATGTTCAAAGCTGCTCCATATATAAGTAGATTACAATTGTTGGATTTGTCGGGTAATGACATCGACGTGGATATCGTGTCAGAGTTAAGTGAATTATTGCCACAATTTTCATCACTTAAAGAGTTTGCTTTGGATGAAAATGAGATTGGGACTGAAGGTGCCGTTATACTCGCAAAAACTATTGATACTCTGCAGAAATTAGAATCATTTTCACTATGCACAAATGAGATTACTGCAGCTGGTGCCTATGTTATCACTAAGAAGTTAGTCCGAATTAGTAGTTTAGTAACTATTAAGATGGATGGTAATATGATTAATGAACGTGGGTTAGAAGAGTTAACGTCTCTTTGCGTGAAGCATCATAAGGTGTTAGTAGAAATGGAGGACAATGACGACGAAGGAGATGACGATATCGACGACGTGCTAGATCAAGAGCAAGATGATGTAGAAGATGAAGAATTAGTCAAGGGAATGGCGGCGTTATAATAATTACATGCGCTTACTGTAGCAAATATTGAACATTATCACTAATAAATTTTTGGATTTCTTTACTCTTCATACCAACATTCTCTAAATCGTGCGTACTGTTAAATGGTGTATTCTGTCTTTCTTCTATGATTCTATTAGCGCGAACGGGACCTATTCCTCGAAGTTGAATTAATTCTTCGTAACTTCCTTTATTGAGAATGCTGATAAATTGATAGTCGATCGCTGTAGCAACAGATGTTTTTAATTGTATTTTTAATTTATTCTTATCAATAACAGGGACGGTTACCTCATCTTCAACTGGTAGATCGAACTCTTCTTCCGCTACAGGAGGACTATACTCCTCTTCAATTGGATGATCAACTTGAAATAACTGTCTATTAACATCTTCAGGTAAATTACCACAAGATGCAGAGATTATGTCAGCATCATCCGAATATTTGTTTACGCTCCTAGGACATTTGCTTTTTTCTGGCTTCTGAACGGATGTTGCTAAAGCGATAGTAAGTATATCTGCATCATCAATTCTTTGCTCGCGTATTAATCCAGTCACCTTTTGAACCGAGTTACTATGTCGATACCAGTCAGAAGGCATCGAATTCGGTGACAAGTTCTCCATTGTGATCTTTTAGTCTTTTTCTTTTATCTTTTTCAGCGATTTTTTCCAGGTATTTAACGGACTGAAAAAGGACTCGGGTTATACGTCTGAGAATGAACAACAGAGTAAAGTATATACAAATAATTACAAATAATAACACGTTTATTCGGCAATTGATGAGATTTGAATTGGCGACAATTTATTTTTAGTGTTCATACTTGAAAAGGATTCCTCTGTGAGCTCTGAACCCTGCGAGTCATAAGACGACTCACTCTCCGACGATGATACACTATCAATATCATCGTTAAGTTCATTGTTATCCTTGCTCTCGGCGAGAGATGGCGCGTCTGCGATGATGGTATCAACAGGTTTAACCTCTAACTGTGTCAAGTATAACAAATTTTTCGTCATTTCTTTCATGGTTTGAGCTCGACTAGCAAGTACTTCAGCAGACAATTTTAATGCTTTTTTATTCAGCTTGTCTTGCAACACGATCATTTCGTCGCGCTCCTCCTCTGTTAGCACCTTCTCTTCTTGAACAAATTTACTGTAATCTTTCTTTTTTTCAAGTCCTAAACTACTCTGAAACGTAGTCAACAATTCTTCTTTTGGTCCTATTTTTGCGTATTTTTCAGTGATTATTTTACCAGCTTTCTTTCCGATTGTAACAACGAATGAGCCAATAGCGTGGAGCACCCCTTTCTTGTCAGTGATGTGCCTTTCGCCGATAGGCATGTCTAAATATTGTTTGAAAACTTTAAGATATTTTCTTACTTCCTTACGAATATGCTTTCGTTCTTTGAAATAATCAACATAAAGCTTTTTCTTAGCGTGCTTTGAATCATCCAATTTTTTTTCTAACACCTTGTCAATGTCATTCGATCGGAGAAAAATATTTACTTGTTTAGATAATCTTCCCCAATAAAAAAATCCTCCTATGTTCCAACGCAATTCTTTTCGCATATTTACAACTGGTCTTGACCATGCACGAGATGATGCCATATCATAAATACCAAATTTCAAAGCGTTAAAATCGTCGAAATCAAGTGTATATTTCAATGCTTTGATCATATAACTATAATATTTTTCACTTTTTTTTACTCTCCATGGTTCAACACTATTTCCATCCTTATTACACAACCACATGGTATGCACAAATTTACATAATTCTTCCCGAGTTATCTTGACTTTTGGGATGTGAAAAAATAAATAATATAAAAATTTAGTCAGTTCTTTATCTTGCATATGATTCAATAGCAGTAAAAAAGCAATAAAATGAAAATAATCTGGATTTTTATAATAATTATGACCCAAATCGGAATGCTCGGTGTTTTCTTTAGCCGTTGATTTAACAGGCTTAGGTGCTTGTTGCGAACCATGACCAACGTGATCAACAGGCTTTGGATATCCTAATAATTCTGCATATTTTTCCCAGATAATAATTAACACATCATAAAATTGCGGTATAAACTTTACAGCAAATGCATGCACATTAACATGTTGCTTGAAATGAGTGTCTACTGACTCTATTGCTGCCAACAGGGTACCACTGTCGTTGTTGGAAATAGAAAATAATGAAAATATAGCAAGAGAAATTGTTTTGACGTAATCTAAACTCCGATCAATAGATGGATCGAACTTCTTTTTCTCCTTTCGCTTCTTGGCTGGCGACACAGCGGACATTCCAATAATTTATTGTAAAACCCAATTCATCTGAGCCAATTCATACTTCTGGCGTTATTTTGCTATACCTTTTCTGAGAAACCATATTAGGCCCGCAACGTTTCTGCCGCGGATTAGTCACGTAATATAAAATTAGAGATTAAAGAGTAAGAAAATAAGGTTAGTTCAAGTTAATTTTATTATATATTTCGTCAGCTCATTCATACTAATCTAAGCTCCAGTGTTATACACAAGAGATAATGTAGATACTGATTCAAAGTAATTAATAATGCAATTATTACGAATAATCGCACTCTTAAGCATCATCATACTTTCTTTAAACAATGTGAAATGCGATTTTATTCTGGTTCCTTTGTAATAATAAAGGATCCAAGACACAGAATCTTGCAATATTAATAAATACAAGAAGGGAGTGAAATATATTCTCTCTTTTCGAGACCTGAAACCATGTCTACAATGAGAGCAAGAGAGTCGATGCGCCCTAAACTAGAAAATAATGTATTTAGTGATGATGATGATGAACCTGTGAAAACAACGTCAAAAGAAGAAATTATTCAGAGTAATGAAATAAAGGAAGTTAGCGCACCAAAGATTATCAGAGCTAGAGAATCTATGCGACCTAAATTAGAGAATGATGTATTTAGTGATGAGATTGCACCAACCCCACCACCAAGGCGTCCTTCATTGTTAAGTGGGGGAGTAAACAATAGTAGTGAAACTGTTGAGGTGTTTGAAAATCCTATGGCTCGCAATGTAAAACCATTTTCTAATACAACTAATAAAAATACTAGTAATAGTAATAATGAAGATATAGATAGAACATTTAATTATATCAAAGAATATTTTGAGAGCTTTGATGAATTATCAACTCTTGAAGTAGCCAACATGATTATAAAGTTCAATAAAGTTTATGATATTTATGCTACAAGATTTAGTCAAATGCCAGTAACAGATAGATTGGATTGGGTTGTTAATATTGTATTAAGACCTGCCTTTTTTGATGATGATTTAATGAGCAGAATAAATAACACGATGCTAGTGTCTGCATTGCTGGTTTCTATATCAGGATCTAATTTCATTTCACCACCATTTCAAGATATGCACGAGGACAACTATCGAGGCTATAGTTACATATTATTCATCGCAACTATCTTTTTCTTGTCCTCAATATTTTTAGGTGTATTTTTCGTAGATAATATGAGTCGGGCATATAATAATAAAGATAGGTAGACTATATACATTTATCTCATTCAACACTGTTTGCACTAAGTTACTCACCGACTCATAGGCTTATTACTATAACGGAAAACTATAACATATTCAATTCAGCTCAGCACTGTATGTTTATTGGTACAATTTTCCTAATCTTTTCACTCATTTTATCGTCGTCATTTAATTTTGTTAATGATGATACATATGTATTCACTTTTGCTGTTATAAGTTGCGTTGTTGGTTTGGCATATATTGGGGTCACTAAGCATATAAGCACGGCAGGTAAACAAACAGAACATAATAAATTTTTCCGGGACTATATTATTAAAAGTGACGGTTATGTGCGGGAAGAATTACTTAGTAAATGTAGAAATATTATTGAGAGTAATTAAGCACAATTCGTACTGTCCTTTTCTCTCTTTTCTGTTTTTTTCTACGTGATTCAAGGCCGGAAATTTATGGCGAAACGGCCCAGGCCTGCTTCCATCCAGTCAAGTCTTCGCTGGTTCTAGAAGACATCAAAAGAACACGAAAAATGTTGACACGCTTCGCTTCGTTTGCCAAGCGACCAAGTCCACTGCATGCTACCCTCCCTGGCACTGCTACTCGCTTATTCACATCTACTTTTCCTAGATACAAGGATACTGGTGATATCATCGGCATTGATCTTGGCACGACAAACTCATGTGTTTCTATAATGGAAGGTAAATCTCCTCGTGTTATTGAGAACGCAGAAGGTGCACGAACAACTCCATCTGTTGTTGCATTTACAAAAGATGGGGAAAGATTAGTTGGTATGGCTGCTAAACGTCAAGCAGTCACAAATCCAACGAACACCTTATATGCCGTGAAACGTTTAATTGGTCGAACATTTAATGATCCTTTTGTTCAAACATACAAGAAGCACGTGCCATATAAGTTAGTTAAAGCTGATAATAGTGATGATTGCTGGGTTGAAGCTCAAGGAAAGAAATACTCACCATCACAAATTGGTTCAATGGTATTAATTAAAATGAAAGAAACTGCTGAAGGTTTCCTTGGTCGCACTGTAAGTAAAGCTGTAATTACCGTCCCAGCTTACTTCAATGATCAACAGAGACAAGCTACTAAAGATGCCGGTAAAATTGCTGGTTTAGAAGTATTGCGTATTATCAATGAACCAACAGCTGCAGCATTGGCATATGGTCTTGACAAAGCAGATGGAAAAGTTATTGCTGTCTTCGATTTAGGCGGTGGAACCTTCGATATTTCTATATTGGAAATTAACGGTGGTGTATTTGAGGTAAAAGCTACTAATGGTGATACATTACTTGGTGGTGAAGACTTTGATGAAGAATTATTGAAGTATTTAATTGCCGAATTCAAGAAAGAATCAGGTATTGATGTTAGCAAGGATACATTGGCAATGCAACGTTTAAGAGAAGCCGCCGAAAAGGCTAAACGTGAGTTAGATGGCTTAGCAAACACTGAAGTTTCATTACCATTTATTACTATGGATTCTACCGGACCTAAACACATGAATATCAGATTAACCAAGGCTAAATTTGAACAGTTGGTCGATCCATTGATCCAAAAAACCATTGCTCCTTGCAAACAGTGCTTGAAGGACTCTGGCTTAAAGAAAGAGGAATTAAACGAAGTCTTATTAGTCGGAGGTATGACAAGAATGCCTAAAGTACAAACTATCGTTGAAGATTTCTTCGGCAAGAAGCCATCTAAAGGAGTAAACCCTGATGAAGTTGTTGCCATGGGTGCCGCTATCCAAGGTGGTGTACTTCGTGGTGATGTAAAGGATATTTTACTGTTAGATGTAACACCATTATCACTTGGTTTAGAGACACTTGGTGGTGTTTTTACCCGATTAATCAATCGTAATACTACCATTCCTACCAAGAAAACACAGACATTTTCTACTGCCCAAGACAACCAAACCCAAGTGCAGGTCAAGGTGTTACAAGGTGAACGTGAAATGGCTGCTGATAACAAACTATTAGGTGAGTTTGAATTAAGTGGTTTCCCTCCTGCACCTCGTGGTGTTCCTCAAATTGAAGTATCTTTTGATATTGATGCTGATGGTATCTTACACGTATCAGCCAAAGATAAGGCTACCAACAAAGAGCAGCGAATTGTTATTCAATCCAGTGGTGGTTTATCAGACAAGCAAGTTGAACAAATGATTAAAGATGCCGAGGCTAACCAAGCTGCTGATCAAAAGCGCAAGGAAAGTGTTGAGGCAAAGAATGAGCTTGAATCATTAGTTCATAACGTTACCAAGAGTCTAGGTGAACACGGTGATAAGTTAGATGATGCAACCAAAGCCGAAGTACAAAAGGCTATTGATGAAGCAAAAGCACTTGATCCTAACGCTGATGTTGAGACATTGAAATCTAAGGTAACTGCTTTATCTAGTGCGGCTATGAAAATTGGTCAAGCTATGTACAAAGGCACCGGTGGTGATGCAGGTGCAGCAGCAGGTGGTGATGCCAAAAACACTGGTGATGCTAAAGAAGCATCTTATGAAGATAAAAAAACTGACGAGAAGAAATAAAAAATCAATATTGTTTATCACACACGCACCAACACATAATTAAGGTAAATTAGGGTATTTTATATTTTTTTAAATCAATAAAAATGATTTATTACTATTTTTTTACAATTAATTACACAAGCTTTCGCTCTCGCAACTAACTAAACCTCAATGGAAAATTTATCTAAATAACTCCTAAAATGCTTCACTTTCTCAGGTAATAATCCCTTTGCTGACCGAATAGCCTCGTACTGTAAACGAGGAGTCGTACTTATATCCTTAAAATTATTGCGAATTCCAATCATTGCGTCGAGGAACTTGTGATACATTTCTTTAGTGACAGCTGCTTTGACTGCTGCTAAATATTCACGGAAATCTTCAGGTACAACTGGATCAGGGACCACAGGTTTGGCGATATATGAGGGAGCAGGTGGAACTACAGGTGGTCTATTCACTTGGTTATTAATTACTCCAGTACTCGCACTAGTGTTAGGTGGTATTACTCTAGGAATAACTGGTGGCACTGTCCTTGGTGGAATATATGGTGCATAAGTCGTTGGTTTATAAATTGGCGCACTGCTAGATGCAGTACTGTAAGTTTGAACAGTCTGCGCAGCAATAGCCGCAGCAGCTTGTGCTGCAAGAAAACTATCACGGTAGTGTGGATCATTTGATATCTTACTCGAAATACGTTTACGGCAATTAGTCAACTGAGCATTATGAGAGTAAACGGCTGATTTCTGCATGTAACTAGATAAATATTGTCCATCTTTAGACGCCAAGGTTAGTATGCTGCCGTTGCTATCAACATAGTAATCAATATCTGAAACATTCAATGACTGGGCAACTAACTGAGGATTCTCGCGAAATAAATATTGTAACATACTGGTGCATGCCAGGTAATCAATCTTTCGATTGACGTATTTACCGACAATATCCATGTATATTTGCACGATGATTCTACTTTCATCGCCATATTTCTTACGAACTTGATCAAAAAAAGTGAATAACTTCTCTGTATCCTTGTTAACTGAAACATCCATTGTTACGGGTTCCACAGTGGTCTTATTATCACTAGTATAAACATGTGTCGACTTTTGAACTCTTTCGCCTGAGTTACTACTAGGTTGAGCGCTTCCTTGAGCCTTTGGTATACTTGATTCGGGAACACCAAAATTAGCTAATATGGTACCTGGTGGTACAAATGGAACCTTGTTACTTGTTACTTTTTTCTTTTGCATTGATATAACTCCAATTTTAGGTGCTTCATCATCAGAAGAATTTCCTTTTTTATCATTCAATTTTCTTTTCTTTTTAGAATTTAATTCAAATGAAGACGAATTACTTTGTCCTAATGCATCTGCAAATGAATGTTTATACTGATCACATTCTTGTAATGAACGAATCAATATTTCAAATGACTCAACATCAGGAATCTTTCTACCTTCTAATAATCTAGCAACATCGCCTAACGTCTCCATCGCTGAATAATCAGCAAAATTCTTATCCCCCCAAGAAGAGTGTTTACGCTGGATACGTTCTAGTACTTCATCATGTTCCTCCATTTCTTTACTACTTTATGTAAACTTTATGTATGTTACAGCTATATTACTTTCGTGCCTGGAAAATGTTTTGGTGTATGCAATTTTAATCAATATGCTCGTAATCTCAATGCTTGCGGGTAGTAGTAAGCGATTACTGAATCTCGCAAGTGTTTGGGTGAATACAAGTTAGATATCTACAAAATTTATACCTCACAGTACAGGGAGTATATGTGGATTAAGTTGCTGCAATGATTTAAGGGTAATTCAGCTAGATGACCGCAAATGATTGCTTAGAGGTGGTATTTTTTTCTAGCTCACGGAGAGCAAAAATGATTTACTGCGGGTACCGCATGCCGGGTGCCGGGTACCGCATGGGGCTCCTTCTCTCAGAGTATACAGCACTGCTTACTGCTGTATTAACTTCATGTTCAACACAATGGGACTGTTTCTAGCCAAGTATGGCTCTGCGACAATGAATGCCATCTCATATGCCCTCATCTTTCCGCTGATCACCTGTTGTTTACGTCACCTGTTGTTTACGTCACCTTAGTTGGATGTTCACAGTGATAAACATCATGAAGAGAAGAAAGGAAGGGAAAGAGAAATTGATGTTAAATAAGGAGTTGGGTGGGAGGAACTAGTTAGTTACAAATTGGTGCGACGAACTACAAAACTCCCGAGGGATTTTATTAATATTTTTATTGATTTTCTTGACTTTTATTACTTGAGAATGATGGTAAAAACCTACAAATACTGCTGGTTACGACCACCACCTCGATCAAAATAGATATTAAATGAAAAAAATTACAAATAATATCGGACATGGCTTAGGGAGCTGATGTAATGAGGTGGAAAGACTAGTTATTGGGGTGACGATGCAGGTGTGGACATGATATTATATGCGCAAATATAAAAATGAAACTGGAAAGCGATAGCACAATATGTACACTGAATATATAATGCGGTAATATGCGCACATGAGAACCAAGGAAATGATTCCTTGATCATCACGAAGGCATGATTACTTGCAGTATAAATTACGGTCAATGACTGGAGGAATAGGTTTGATTTCAGTTCCTAACTCCTGTTCAATGCGGTAGAGATTGAAACGATCCTCAAAGGTAATCAAGTTAATAGCCAAACCTAAATGACCAAACCGTCCCGAACGACCAATACGATGTAAGTATGTTTCACTATTCTTAGGGAAATCAAAGTTAACGACTACATTTACTGATTGAATATCAATACCACGAGTGAATAAGTCGGAACAGACAAGATGGCGAGTAGCACCATTACGGAATTCATGAAATACACGATTTCTATCAGCTTGTTTCATCTTGGCATGGATATAAAAGCATGAATATCCTAATTCAGTGATCTTTTTAGCAAGTAATTCCACGCGATTAGTGGAGTTACAGAATATTATGGATTGATTCACTTCTAACTTGGTGAATAATGTGTTCAAACAATGAACTTTTTGTTTCTCTTCAACAAATGCATAGTACTGAGTAATACCACGTAGTGTAAGCTCATCCATAAGATTGATAATATGCGCATTTGGAATAAACTTTTGCTTAAATCCCTTAACAGTGACTGGAAAGGTTGCAGAAAATAATGCAATTTGTCTTTCAGGTGAACATTTACTAATTAATTGTTCTAAAACTGGTTGAAATTCTGGACTTAATAATTTATCGGCTTCGTCCATAACTAATAATTTGACTTTACTGATGTTAGCAACATCACGTTCAGCTAAATCAAGAATACGTCCAGGTGTACCAACAAGAATGTGCACTGGGGACATTAATCTCATGACATCATCACGAAGGTTGGTACCACCAGTAGTAACCATCACTTCAATTGCCATATGTTTACCAATTTCTTTAACAATTGCTGATGTTTGTAATGCTAATTCACGAGTAGGTACCATCATAATTACTATAAAAGTTAGTGAATGAATGAGTGAATAAGTAAGTGATTATATAAGGTGTTGAGTAGTGCAATAATGCACGGAAATGGCTGCTTCTCATACATAATTTCGATTCCGGAAAAGCGGTTTTCCAGCATGGAATTATTGGAAGAGGGAGCTCTTTTTAAATCAACGAAGAGCCAACCATTATAAATGGTAATATGAGTAATCTTAATGATAACTTACTTTGAATATGACCTTGAGATACATCAACTTTCTCTAAACATGGAATAATGAATGCTGCTGTTTTGCCAGTACCATTCTTAGCACGTGCTAAAACATCACGTCCGGCTAAAATAATAGGAATTGCTTCCTCTTGAATAGGTGAAGGTTTCTCAAAACCTTTTTCGAATATTCCCATTAATAATTCTCTTTTTAAATAATAATCCTCAAATTCGTGACCTTTAGTGGCAGTCACATCCTAATATAATAGATTTTATATAAGCAAATGAGTACACACATATGTATGTAATAATGATATTACTTACCGCCGTCTGAATTCTTGTATCCTTAGGTGGTTTGACGCAATCTGCACGCCAATCATCATTGTTACCACCAGCTACTTTAGCAAATTCCATTTTTCTCTATATTTTCTCAATCACAGTCGATTACAAACGACTTTTTCCTTCGTCAACGAAGTTTCTTTGCACAAATATCTGTCCTTCGACTCAATATTTGTGATGGAAAATCTCTCGTTTGTGGACCTCTCAAGTTAGGGTAAATAAAAAAGGAAAAGTCAAAAAGAAGGAGACAGTTTAGTTTTACATACATTTCCTTCATTTGACTGTTTTAATTTAATTAGTTTATTACGGTTATGTTCGCATTACTTTCTGAACTTAATCAAGTCTTTTAGGAGGAACAGTTGCATCACTTTTACTTTATTGCAATGTACACTGAAATTACTTTGTGTCAACTAATTTGCTAACTAACTTGTAACTATATATTTACTTACAGGACCAGGCCGCATCGCTATTTAGGTATCGACGACGCGTGTTAGCTTCCAAGAAGAAAAAACAACACCAACAAAAATGCGGTTGATTATTGTTGTTATGGTATTACTTCTGGCTCTCGCCCCTGCAGTAGCCAAGAAAGGAAAGGTTAAAGAAGTTGATCCTAAAGAATGTGAAGTATGCATTAGTAATCTTGAAATGATCGATAAATTAATTCCACAAGAAAAAAAAAGTGATAAAAATGCTATTGAAAAAGCTATATCAACTCATTGTACTCTTTCTGGCTTCGGATCGGATTGGAAGCCTAATCCTACTCTTTCATCACCAAAGGATGTTAAAATGTGTTACATATTTGATCCAATAAAGAAATCAATATCACAACCTATGTCTACTGGAATGCCTAAGCATAAAGTATGTAAAAGATTAACGAAGGATAATCCAGATATTTGCGATGTAAAATATCCTATTAAAGTAGAGAAAAAAGAAGGGGAACAATCAGTAGACTATAACAGTATGAAAGTTAAAGATCTAAAAAAAATATTAAGCGAAAGAGGAGTTGAATGTAAAGGATGTAGTGAAAAGGCAGAATTTGTTAAAAAATGTATGGAAACTGAAGGATTGGAGCTATAATACGTCTCGCGGTATATATTTTTATGAATTGATAGGATCTGTAGATAAAATAAATAACATTAAAACCAATTTCTTATATTACAGGAAACACTTTGACAACATAATCATCGCTTGAAAATACAAATATATTAAGCTCTGGTTTACCGCTTAATGAAACTGCTTTAATGACTTCATTTGACAGAAAACTTCCAAGTATAGAGCAGATCATAATAGGTGCATATGTTGAGTGGCTACACAAGTTGTGTATTTGCTCACTATTCACTAAATTTCCATCACAATTATTGGCTTTAAAAAGGTCATCCTTAATGCGCATCATGGCGTCAACATCACTTACTGCAGGATTACGATGATTGTTACTATCTCTAAATTTACTAAGAATTCTACTTTTTACATATGTGGTTGAAAGAGGATAATGTTTGGACACAATGCTGTTCCATGGTCTCTTTAAAATGTTTTCGAATGAAGAAAACTTGATTTCTTGGATCTCAGTTGTGGCATTTGCGGTACTATCTGGTTTATATTTAAAATTATCACCGAAATCTGAAATAAACCAACCTTCAATACCAAAAACTCCTGACCAAAATGTTACAGCAGGGTTTGCTCTATTGAATAAATAAAGTAATAAATTGATGAATAAATGACTGTATATATTAATGGTTACCTGTTACGTACAAAATTGTTGATTCGTACAGCATCTACTTCCTGTACATAATCACTTAATAAAATTACATTAAATTTATCAAAATAATTATCATTTAATTCATTCAACGATCTTGTCTCGACTGTTACCGTTGCATAACTATTTAAATCTTGAATACGATGCAAGGCAGCAGTCGCCATTGGTTTACCAATATCATTTACATTTAAAAAGAAATTAGAAGATAAATCATCATCAGTAACAACTCTCGTATCTTGAATGACAATACTCACACCTAATGCAAGGTAAAGCATAAATGACTATGATAACAATAATTAATTGTTAAATAAACTAACCTGCCAATACAATGTTCTTGATAACCTCTGGATGCAATCCATTCAAACCTGAAACAAATACTACTGAATCTCTTATTCGCCCTTGAGCCTCAGCACCCCACACTCGAATTTGTCGGTCATAACGATCGGCTTCTTCACGACTCAACATTTATTACAAGTATGCTTAGAGAGTGCTGGAAAAGTCTATCTCTGGTAGCGATTCTGTTGTTTGTTTTCAAAATGGGAAATACGGACCCAAGTCAAAACGTAAAACACCTATATAGTACAAAATCATCATGATAGCAGGGGGGTAATCCAGACGGATTAAGGACTGTGCTTAAAATTCTTTCTCTAATCACTAATTGTTGCATTAATCGTTGATTTGGAACGGTGCCGGGGTGCCTGGAATTTCAGCGATGAAAGAAAAATCGGAAATGACTCATCACGATCACTTGGAAGCAAGCAGACTCTCTTCCACTGCTTCAATATCTAATACTGTATTTAGAGAATGGACAAACTACTAGTATTGATGTTATTGTTGTCTTTTATCCTCGCGTCTTCGGCAGCCTTATGGTCGACCAAAACGTACAAGAAGCAGCCTCAAGTGATTTCCGATATACTTACGCTTGTATCAAAGAATAATATCAATGGAAATAATAATGTTAATAAGCAGGATCTAGCTTCTCTTATTAATTCACTGCCAAAAACACCTGTGAAGCAAGATATGATGTATGGCAAATGGAACTTAATATACACAACAGAAAAGGAAACGAATTTCATCTCAAAATATTTTGGGAAATGCACAGGAGTGTATCAACAAATCAAAAATGATACTATTAACAATGTCATTTCATTTGAGGATAAAGTATTTAGTGTTGATGGGATGTTATTTCTCAATAACGAAAAGACAAATCGAGTTGATTTCAAATTTACTAAAGCAAGTTTAACTTTTAACAATCAAAAACCAATTAACTTTCCTCCAGTTGGCAGTGGCTATTTTGACAATTTATATATCGATGATCAAATCAGAATAAGCTATGATGTCAGAGGTGATTACCTTATCTCGAAAAGGGAAAAATAAATCATATAAATTTTGTAATTAATGATATAAAACACTTTTAAAGGTATGAATAACTATTGATAAGCAGAGTAAACCTTTTATTCATCATCAAAACATCATTTGTTACGATTTGGAACTGTTCAATTAGCCGTAATCCCTAGATTTTCGATTCGAAGGTATCGAAAATTCTTATTCCATATATGGATTTCCATACCTGTTGATGTAATTCCCATTACCCATTTGAGTGAGGGAAAGAAACTCGAAATTCGCAGGTATGATGGAATCTAGTTTATTCGGATCTGCAAGTCTTTCCAAAGATTTCACTCCTTTGTTCAGTGATGCTGCTTCATTCTTTCTCCAACAACAGCAGCAACAGCAACAACTGCCCCAGTATTCACAAAGTTTGTCAGATACTGATGTGTTAATTACATGTACAAAAAAACACACCATGAAAAGAAGTAATGGGAAGTTACCATGTTATAGTCGGTCTCATAGCATTATATGTGACCTTTGTGATCGCTCAAAAATTAACAAAGATTCGTTTTTTTATCACTGTAGCATTTGTCAATATGATATCTGTATGAATTGCTTTGGTAGTATCAAAGCTCTGCAG
>JACCDO011242225.1_pt1 | contig 22808 bp, 29 predicted proteins | sample 7446101 | NCBI WGS metagenome assembly JACCDO01 (sample SAMN15323440, study PRJNA562643) | freshwater metagenome | isolation source: river surface water | place: USA:Blue River Watershed | collected 2017-08-16
AATGCCTTACGAATACTATGAGTTATGATTTAGTTATTATAAATGGAGATTCTTTTTCTGAGGGAAATGGATTGTGTAGGCAATTTGAAAAGCTGGGTGAAGAATGTAAGCATTATGAAAACTGGCTTCAATTAAAAAAAATATCCGAATCGGAAGTATTTTTAGACCGTTCATTTTCTTGGGGAACTAGAATTGCTGAATTATTAGATATTCCTGTTTTAAACATATCCAAAAGTGGCTCTTCTAATAAATCTATATTACGAAGGTGGTACTATCTTTTCAATGTAGGGCCAACTAAGAATAATGACAAGATTTTTGAATATAAAGTGGGTGATGAGCATTGGGGATTCTTTTATCCAAACTCACAAAAATTTTTAAAGTATGATAAAATGTCTTTCTTTAAATTCAAAAATCCTCTTTGCATAACACAATGGAGTAATTCGTATAGAGGTGAAATAGGATATCGCAGTTTTATACAAACTGTAAATCCTGGATTGGGAGATTTTGAAACCCTTAAAAATTGGATAGATGAATATCAAATACCATTAAATCCTGAAAAATTTTATACTTTTTTTGAATACTATAATAACTTAATGAATACTGAGTATTTAGCACATTATGAAAACCTAAATTTACTATTAGCTTTTAAGGCATTAATGGATTCAGTAGATTTTAAAAGTTATTCTATTTTCCATCGAATGGTCAATACAATGGAATTTAAATATCATAAATTAGTGCACAATTTATTACCTGAGGTTGATACAAAACTAATTGAATCTAATACATTTACTCTTAAAGACGTTGGTATAGAAAACCTGCATTATAGTTTAGAAGGGCATGAATATTTTGGAGAGAGTATATTAAACCTAATTAAAAATGACTAACGGGTTATATCTTACGCATCAGTTGGATATAGAAATTAATCCGGCTGGTATTAATATGATGACGATAAAAGGATTACCATCTCCTCCATCTGTAAAAGATAACATAAGGTATTTTTCGATAAATAAATCATTAGATACATTCAATTTCAATGAAGAGAGAATAAAATCTATAAACCAAAAAATAAAAAATATTTTAGGTAATAATTTAAGCTCCTATAAATTTATATTATCCTTAGAAAAGGAAGAATCAGTTACTACAATTGAGAGAATAGATGCATTCAAAAAAATGATTGATGGTGCAAATTCACTAGTAATTACAATTAATATAGATGAAATAAAAAATGAATCTGTTGTATTTTTAAATAATCCGTCTTGGGTTTTATCTGATATAGATAATAAATTTTTCTTTGAAATTTGGAAATATCTTAAAATAAAGGATTTAGGAACTATAAAGAAGAAATTTATGTTTCTAAACAATCATTATTCAGAAATAAGATTTGATATATTAAAATTTATTTATAAAAATAAATTTAATTTAGATGGTAACATTTCTTTTAATTATATTGATTTCAAACAAAATCATATAAATGTCAATGAAGATGAGTTTAAAAAACAAATAGAACACTACGGTATAGAATATCCAAAATTTTATGATGCGCTTCCTACCCTATCCCAGATAACTGAACGAGAAATGTTTAAAAAGGATTTGGTTGGAATAAATCATGTTGCAACTTTAGCAGATTTTAATTATCGAATTTATTTAGAATCATTTTTTGAAATAATAACCGAAACCAGTCCGCATCTTATTTTACCAGGTGTACATATATCTGAAAAAATACACAAACCTCTTAGAACTGCTTTACCATTTGTATATTATGGTAATCCAAAACTTAAATCTATATTAGAAAATATAGGCCTCACTTTTAACTCCCCACTCTATTTTTTTGGGTTAGATAGAATTCAATTATTTGAACATTTGAAATATATATTATCTAAAGATATAGTTTGGTATAATCAAACTCAACTTCAATATATCGATGAATATTTTAATAACATGGATAAATGGATTGAGTTTGTAAATGATAACAATAAGCAGATTTTAAAATTTATGTACACATGATATATTGGTTTACTGGTCAGCCAGCAGCGGGGAAAACAACATTAGCAACTTGGTTAGCAGCATCATTCCCAACTAAAAAGGTCACTATTGTAGATGGTGATGATATAAGAGAAATTTTTGATAACAAAGATTATTCTGAAGTTGGAAGAAGAAAAAATATAGACCTTGCTCAAAAGATTGCACAATTCTTACATAAAAAAGGTGAAATAGCAATTGTATCATTAGTTTCACCATATAAAGACCAGAGAGAAGAATTCAAACAAAAAATGGGAGATGATATAGTTGAGCTGTATGTACACTGTTTTATCGATAGAGGTAGAACACATTTCCACGTTCCAAACTATGAACCACCTACCGAAAATTTTATTGATGTAGATACTACTAACGATAGTGAATTTGAATCAATACAAAAAATACGAAAAGAATTAAATTTATAAAACCACTAATATGAAAAAATATGCACTATTCATTGGTAGATGGCAGACATGGCACGCCGGACACGAATGGTTAATCAGACAACAATTGGATAAAGGAAAAGATGTTTGGGTAGCGATTAGAGATGTACCACAAGATGAAAATAACCCTAAATCAGCTCATCAAGTTATGATGGACTTATGTAAAGAACCATTTTTTGTTGAAAACTCAAAGAAGATACACATAAGTGTTATTCCTGATATCGAATCGGTGAATTATGGTAGAGGTGTAGGATACGAAGTAATTCATCACGCTCCACCTGCAGATGTTGAGTTGATAAGCGGTACAAAGATAAGAAAAGGATATATGGATTCAGATGGGGAAATTATAGAGTATGCCGTTAGTTAAGAGACATATTGCTAAAACCATTTCATATCGAATTGTAAGTACCCTGGTTGGGTTTTTAATAATGTGGTGGGTAAGTGGTTCGATTAAAGTAGGCGCGGCATTTGGGGTAGCAGAATTGATTTATAAGCCTATTCAATACTATATACACGAAAGGATATGGTATAAGTGGATAAAATATGGATTAAAAGGTAAATAGAGGATATTTAATCTAATTTTGAAAAACAAAATTTAGTATATTCAAAATTAAAAAAAAACGATATTTATACAAAACGAGATAAATAAAATATGAAAGGAATAGTTTTCTCATCAGACTTTATAGTAGATAAAAGTGGTAATGAACGATTATTAGAAATTAATACTGATACCGCATTTTTAGATGCTGCACTACCTTTAATTGATTTTACTCAATTTTTTAATGTATTATCAAGTAATAATATTACAAAATTAAATGTTGTTTATAAAGATGAGATTCATGAAAATTTTGTAAACCACCTTTCTCAATCGGTTAGTTCTAATGCTTCTTTCATACAAAATTTTGAAAGAAATATAATAGCCGAAAGTAATATATTCCCAACTATTCCGATTGAAGATCCGGATACTTTCGTTCTTAGATTAGCTTATGATGAATCGGCTATATTAGATTCAGAATATGCTAAAGGAACTTTAAACTTATTAAAATTATTTGCAGATAATGATGATGATGAATTGGTTTGTGCATTCTATCATTCATCTTCAATTGACGGGTTGTATAACACACTTGGAAATACTATAAATGATAGTGATTTTATACCCGATTTCGTTGTAAAGACCACAATAGAAAGAAGAAAGCAAGCAGATTTCTATAAATTAGGAAAATCGGATTTATCAAGTTCTCTCAGATTAGAAGATTTTATAAATACGGTTTCAACCGAAGATACAATTATTGAACAATATCATTTTAATAGTGGTAGTGTGAACGAAAATAATAAAATTACATCGCTTAGGAGTTATAAAATTGTATATGGTTCTAATTTAGATATAATATCATTGGTGGATTATCAGATTGAATCTTTATTTGATTTACCAACTACCTTAATAAATGAAGTAACATCTTCCAAAATTGATAATAAATTATCATCAAAACATTACTATGAATTTGCTACTAATTTTACTAAAAAGCCAGAAAAGCATTTAGGTGGACTGCTAGATACGCACGAAATTTTAATGGAGGATGGAACACAAAAGCAACTAAATCAAGTAGTAGTTGGTGATATTGTTAAATCTTATTACATAAGTGGTTCTCCGATGAGAGATAACCCAGCTGAAGTTTTTGCTTGGTCTTTAAATGGAAGCCAATTCGCAAGTGGTTCATATTATCTTACGTCATCCTATATTGAAAATGTTTTTTCTGCGAGTATCGCTAATAACATAGTTGATGAATTAAAGATAGGTGAAGATGTAATTTATACCGCACCTGCAAATGTATTTTTAGTATATGAGTCTGATTCTGATAAAATCATTTATAAAAGATCAATACAGATTAATCCATCAACGGATTATTTGATTAATAACGAAGGGGTTACTCAATCAATAAGTGAAAACAATATGTATATTTTGAACGATGATACTCATCAATTTGTAGAGATAGATGTTGAAGAGGTTGATACCTATTTAATTGCAGGTACAGAAAATTTACTCAATACTACATTTATTTTAACACACAACTGGTATTGTTTTCCGGCAGGGACTAAGATTAGTATGGGGAACGGTGGTGTAAAAAATATTGAAGATGTATCGGTGGGAGATATAGTTTTATCCTATAACGAAGAAACTAAAGAAATAGAAGCTAAAAAAGTTATACAAACTAAAAATCCAATTCATAATGATTTAGTTAGATATGAATTAGATAATGGATTAGTTTTAACTTCAACATTTGATCATCCAATATATGTAAACGGATTAGAATTAGCATCATTTAATCCCGAAATTACATCTGAAAGATACCAAATTGGAAAGGATATTGCACAAATAAAAGTTGGTGATATTGTAAAATTATCAAACATGGAAGAATCTAAAATTGTTAAAATAGAAGCATTACCTGAGGTTGATACCCAAACATACATTATTACAGTTGAAGATAACCATAACTTTTACGCAAATAATATTTTAGTACATAATAAATAAAAAGAGATATGCAAACTCCAGAAAAGTATAAATCAATTCCAGCTAGTTCACTATATAACAGAAATATTGTGGTATTAAATGAAGATAAAAAAGCTAAAATCCAAAATATTATAGTAAAATTCATTCAGTATTTAAAAGTAAAACACTCATAATGAGTAATAAAGGTTATGAATTTTTTAATAATCTCATTAGCAAGATGTGGTTCGTCATCTTTACTAAAATCAATTTCTAATTCATATTGTTTAAAAGAAATATTTGAACCCTATGCAAGTTGGGGTTTACAAAGAAGAAAATACGAACTTTCTAATGTTGTTGTCAAAACCATATTTCATCAAATCAACAATATTGAGTATCGTTTAGGTAATTTACCCCTATCACACTTTGAAAAGTGTTTAAAATTTTATTTAAATCTATCCAAAAAATTTGATAAAACTATTTTATTAAGTAGAAAAAATAGAAAAGAACAAGCCGAATCATTGTATTCATTATACAGTGGAACTCCATATAACTCGAAATATGTTTACGAATTTAAAAATGATATTTGTGAAATCATCAACCAATTAGAATGTGAACATAGTTATTTAGAAAAATTATCAAATGAAATTAATATACCAATCGATACTTACGAAGAAGTTTATTATGGTAAAGGATTAAATGATAAATCAATTATTCTTGATTATACAATATTAGATACTAAATACAAATTAAGAAAATCTCCTATTAAATCAAATTTAATTTAACATGATACAAGTTATAGAAAATTTTTTAAATGAGGAGCAGTGCAAAGCCATTTTAGGCTTATCAAATAATTCTGAAACTCAATTTCTGTCAGATAAAACCTTAACGGCTTTTTTTCAATATTTTAAAAAAATAAATGATGATTATATTGATATTAATATTTTAAAAAATTTAGAAACAAATTTACCATTATTTAAAAATTGTCATTTTAAATATCTAAGATTACAATTTACAGATGAAACAATTATACAAACAGATGTATTTCATAAACATTTAAATCCTTATTCATTTGTAATTTATCTAAATAATGAATTTTCAGGAGGAGAGTTGGAATTTGAAAATGGTAAAATAGTATTTCCAAAAATGGGAACAATGGTTTATTTTACGCAAAATGAGAGTCATAGAGTTAAAAATTGTATTGGAAAACGTTGGTGTTTAGTTGGTTTTTTAAACAATGATATGTTTAAACCATTAATAAAAAAAATGTTATAAATTACAAAAGAAGTTAGTATAGTGAAAAGATTATTATTATCACAGGGTAGAACAGGAAGTTTAAATTTAACAAGATTTATAAGAGAAGTAAATAAAACAGAAATAAAAGTATTTAGAGAACCTTTTAATACTACTGCGGTAAGTGATACTAATATTTACTATTCACTGCAAAATATTTTAAAAGAAAAAAATTGTTTTGTTGAAAATAAAATAGGAAAAGGGTCTCTACCTTCGGAATTGAATAATAAATCATACGATGATATAATAATTTTTTTTAAAAAAAATTTTACTAAAATTGCTTTTTTATCTAGAAGAAATTCATACAACCAAATACAAAGCATTATAAATGCTAAAGTTTCCAAAGTTTGGGATTCAAAATATTTTTACAAAGAGTATGATGTTGAAAAATTTTCCCATGTTGAACAACAAATAGAGGATGAAAAAAATATAATTAATTATTTGTCGACTAAATATAATCTGCCCGTTTTTTATTACGAAGATTTATATGATAATAATACCAGCTTTTATCTAAAAGATTTTTGTAATTATTTTAATATACAATATAAAGAAGAAATAGCAAATTTATATATGAACGCAGATAACAAATATAGGTTAAACGATTCTAAAAAAATTTTGTAATGAAAGTTTATGTACATCATTTTTATAGTGAAAACTTATTTTATCTATTAGCTCATAATACAACTGATAGAGAGTATAATTTAATTGATAATCTTGTAGGAAGCATTAAATGTAAATATAAAGGAATTAATATTAATTTTATTTTTAATCCTAAAATAACTGATGAGGAAGATGGTTATCATTTGATTGATTATACAACCAGCAGAATTCAATGTGAAATAGATGATAAATTTAATTTGATAGCAGAAAATAAAAGAAAAGATTTACCAGATTTAATAAATAATGGTGTTAATAATACATTGTATAATCTTACTAATATTTTAAAAAATAAAACTAATTGGATTTTTACATTTTTTAATGGAGAAAAAACTTTGTATAGATATGAAAATGTAGAAAACTATAAAGTTTTTGATTTGCTGTTTGATATTGAAAATTCTCTGCTTAAACTTAATAATTGTAAAATAATTACAGAAGAGTTTTTTTTAAAAGATGAAATAGAATCTAAATATCCAAATTTTTTTTATACATTTTCCAATTCAATGTGGTATTGGAATATTCACGCTGAAATAAGATGGTATTATGAATTCAAAAACATTTATAATAATTTAAATTTTAAGTATGATCTAAGCTACTCTATGAGATCCTACAAATATCATAGAATACTTTTATTAAATGAGCTCAATAAAATTAAAAATAACAAATTATTTATTCAAAGATCTGACGCTAGAAAAGAATCCGAAGAATATATTAAGTTTGAAAATAAAGTTTCTCACATATATCTTAATTCTGAAATAGGTAATACTGATTTTGAAAACTTAAGAATTGTAAATAAACAAAGAGTTGGGCTAGATTTGTTTTTTAGAATGCTTCCACTTTCAAAAATGCACATTTTAGATGAAAGCTGGGCCTTTGCAAAAACTGATTTTGGCTCTCATTATTTATCTGAAAAAACTATTGGATTCATATTAGCAGGTATTCCCTTTATTTCTACCCATAGCTATCCAATAAAAATAGTTGAAAAATTATTAGATGTACCGCCACATCCTTTTGCAAAAGAGAGTCAAATAATTCAAGCTAATGAAAAACTTATTTCATCATTTATTGAAAATTTTTTGGATAATTTTGAAGAAAATTATATAAAATGTAAAAATTGGATTGATATTTGTCATTCTAAAATCATAGAAAAAATTAATACTGAAAATTCTTTAATTGAATTAATTGTTAATAAGTTTGTTAAAACTGCACCTTCTATTAAAAAAGTAATTTAATATGTTTATTTATAAAAAATATAATTGGGAATTTAGTAAAAAAAATATATTGGAAAAAGTTTACAAAAATAAATTACTAATAAAAGAAATTAGTGGTAACACATCATACAATACTGATGAGATAATGTTTTTTTGTGAGGAATTTGATTCAATCAAAAATTTTATCATAACCGAATATTTTAATATAAAAAAAATAGATAAGACCGATTATGCATTTAATATGTGGTCATACATACAAAATAAAAATTCAACGACGCCAGATTATAGATGGCATACTCATAAAAATTTGGATGGTGGGAGAACGGAATTACAAACCGATTACACATTTGTATTTTATGTGCAAATTCCTAAAAATTTAAAAAAAGGAGAAGGTGATTTACTTATAAGAGATGAAAATGGAATAGTAAATAGAATTGTACCATTAGAAGGAGATATTATATTTTTCAAAGGAAATTTATCACATGTACCTGAAAATACCCCAAATGCAGAAATTGATAGAGTTGTTATTGCTGGTAATATATCTTCAGATTTTATCTGTAATAAAAAAAATGTAATTTAATATGAATTCATTATATCACTTTGGAGATAGTTATGCAACCGTAAAATATTATAATGATAATAAGCATTTTTGTCATCATATTGCAAATGAGTTGAACTTGGAATACTGTTTCGATGGGTTTGGTGGGCTTTCAAATGAATTAATATTTAATAGAATTCTTAATAAACTAAGTGAGTTTAAAGAAGAAGATGTAATTTTTGTAAATTTTTCTTATTTTGTAAGAGGGTGCTATTATGATAAGAAAAATAAACAAATAAAATCAACTAACACACTTTATAATGAAATGTATAAAAATAAAATTTTTAATAAAAAAATATATAACAGAGAAATTACAAATGAAGGGGTTGTTGAGTTAGTTAATTATTATTTAACCAATACAATAGATTATAATATAAGATTATTTACATTAATAGATAATGTATTCAAATTTTTGGTTGAAAAGAGAATTAATATTTTTTACATTTTTGTAGAAGAAATGGATTGGTCAGACGGGTTGCTTAACTACGGAATAAATATAAGTTTCAAAGACGGATTTGGTAATTGGCTTGTAAAAAATAATTTTCATAATGAAGAAGACGTTCATTATACGGTTGGAATACAACCAATGTTATGTGATGTAATTTTACGAAAAACAAATTACCTATCAGACGATATTCCTAAAAAAATTAAAATTGATATAGAAGATATTGATTATTCAAAAATAATAAAACCGCTTAAGTTATTATAATGAAAATATTTACCGAAATAGAACTTAATTTTTTGAATTATTTTTTTAATACCGCTGAAAAACAAAAAAGAATTAGTGGTGGTAAAAAATATGAGTTTGCTATAATAACAAGTAAAGATACTGATATAATTAGTAAGTTATTAGATTGGTTTGAACGAGAAAGTGGTGAAAATCTAAAAAATCGCCCAAACTATTTGTTTTTACATAGCTATAATGTAGGAGATTATTTTGAATTACATAATGATATGATTGAAAGAGATTACAAACATAGAGAATATGTATTGGGGTTTCATATTAATGATGATTACGAAGGGGGTGAATATATACTATATAATCCGAACAGTATAATAGAAAAGACTGCGGGTGTGCCGTATTATTTTAAAGCCGATAGGCCACATGAAATAAAAAAAATTACAAAGGGGAATAGAAAAAGTGCACTAATTTTCATACATTCAGAGGATTTGATAAAAGTTGAAAGGAGTATTATATGAATGTGTTTATTTTTGATAATAAAATAATAGCACCAAATAAATGTGGAACAAGATTCTTAAAAAAAATTTTTAAAAATTATGAAGAAACAAATCACTATGAAATTCCAAATTTAGAAAATTGTTTTTTAATTATTCGAAATCCTTTTGAGCATTTTAAAACATCACTTTATACCGAAATATTAGGGCTTATTGAAAACAATAAAAATTTAGATAAAAACTTTACACTTTCATATAATACTATTAAAAAATACTTTGATATAACTTTGGATAGACACAAATTTAATAATGGACATTTTAGTAGTGACTTATATAGAAAACTATATTTCTACAAAGTGAAAAACAATTGTAATGTTGTAGAATTAATTGATTTATCTGATTTAATTAAAAAATTAGGATTTGAATATAAATATCAAAAAGAAGATTACGATTTTTCAAATAAAAATTATAAGCAAAAAGATGAATTTTACGAGGAAATAAAAACAAACTTTACGGCTGAAATTGAAAGAATTGAAAATTGGATTAAAATCGAAATGATATATTTTAATAATCTTAAGCAAAATAATATAAATAATTTTAAAATTATATAAAATTGAATATAATAATAGAAATTGGGGGGTTTGATGGTAGTGATACTCAACGATATGCAGATATGGCTAATACATTTGTATATTGCTTTGAACCAAACGAAAATCTATTTATCAAATTAAAACAAAGATTTTTAGGATATCAAAATGTAAAAATTCTAAAACAGGCCGTCGGTGATATAAATGGAGATTCTACTTTTTACATAACAAAAAATGGAATGTCATCTTCTTTGAATAAATTAAGTAATTATTCGATTAAAAATAACATTAATGAAGTAATATATTCTACAATTGTAAATGTCACTAGATTTGATACTTTTATAGAAAAAAATAATATTACTAATATTCATTATTTACACTGTGATGCTCAGGGTAGTGATTTAGAAATACTTAAATCAATCGGCGATAAAATATCGATGATTAGTTCAGGTCAAGTTGAAGGAAGTAGAAATGAAAATTTATATGAAACTGAAAACCATTACACTAAAATAATTGAGTATTTAGAATCTAAAGAGTTTCTAATTCTAAACAAAGAAGAAATTCAAAATAGAAAAAATTGGCTTGATTTAAACATACTTTTTAAAAATAAGAAAAACCAAAATCTTATATGAAAAAAATTACGATTACCGGCGATAATTTTAAACCATATCAATTGGATATAAATGGGTTAGAAATAATTTTAGTAGATAAATCAAATTTGTTAGATTTTGAATCAAAAATTCAATCTCTCATAAACCAATTTAATGAAAGGTACAAATGGGATAATATGTTTAATATTATTGAAGTGGCTAGGAGAATATCAGATAGTCAAAAAATGTATTTATTGTTCTATAACAATAGTGAAATAGGATATGTTTGGATTAAAGAAAATACAAAAGATGTGTGTTATGCATATAATCTATTTGTAAGTAAATATATTGATAGACCTATTGAGTCTCCTAAATGGTTATTGAGTAAAGTATATGGAAATCAATTACTAAAATATAAACAAATTGAAATGGAGATAGAAGATTGGCACACTACAACTTTTAATATTGTTTATTCGTTAATGAATGATAAAGAATAAAAATGAAAATATATATTCATCATTTATATAAAAAAACTTTGTTTTACACAATCTGTCATAACACCTATGATAGAGAATTTAATTTATCTAATGATGAAGGGGTAATTAAGTGTAAATATAAAAACACCGATATAGAATTTATATTTAAAAATGAAATAAGTTTTGAAGAAGATGGTTATCACATTTTAGATTTTTATTCTTCTTATAATGATTCAAAAATTGGAGAAGTTCAAAGAGATACAACATTTATGGAGAGGGAGCATCAGCAAATATTACGAACATTTATAACATTATTGAATGGATGCCCTCCGCACCAAAAATGGATTATTACTTATTTTAAAACCGAAAAAATATTACATTCAATTGATGCTATTAATTTTAATGTTAGTTCTAAAATAGAAGAAATTGAATCGTTATTATCTCAATTAAATAATCACCATATTGTTAATGATAATTTATTTTTAGATAAAAATATTTCCAATATTTTTCCTAATTTCCACTTTAGTTTTACAAACACATTTTATCATTGGAATCATTTTCTTAATATGAGATGGTATTATGAATTTAAACAAATTTTTGATAAACTAAATTTTGATTATGATTTAGCTTATAGCGTTAGGAATCATAAAGGGTTCAGAGTAGATTTAATCAACGAACTTAAATTGTTAAATATCGACAGATTATATCTACAAACATCGGATACACTTGGAAACAATCGTTGGTTTCAAAAATTTGGAAAAAATGTATCGAATGAAATTATATGTAGTTCAATATATGGTAAAACCGATTTTGATGATATAAGTTACTTAGAGAATATTATAAATGGGTTAGATTTATTTTTTAGAGTGATGCCAAAAGCTAAAATGCAAATTTTATGTGAAAGCTGGTCGGGCAACAATCAAGATTTTAAATCTCAATATCTTTCAGAAAAAACATTAGGATTTATTCTTTCTGGTATACCGTTTATATCTACGAATGATTATCCGTTGATTATGATTCAAGAAATTTTAGAAGTTCCCAATCATCCTTTTTTTAATGAATCAAAAAAATTTAGAGCTAATTCAAAATTATTCGCTAATTTTGTTAATGATTTTATGAAAAATTTTGAAAAAAATTATAAGCTATGTAAAGAGTGGAGTGATATCGTATTTCAAAAATTTATTAATAAGATTGAAACTGAAAATTCTTTATTAGATTTAATATTAAATGATAAATTAAATAAAGTAAAACCGAATAAAAATATAATGTAATGAAACTTTATTCCTACGGTGATAGTTGGACGGAAGGTCAAGGATGTGATTTAAAAAAAGAATCTACTATTAAAGATAGATTAGTACTAAAAGATTTTAGAAATGAACATAGTTGGCCGAAACATCTTTCATCTCAACTAAGATGCGTATTTGAAAATAAGGGGCTAAGTGGTAGAGCTAACAATCTTATTTTTAATGATGTAATTTCAGATTTAAGAAATGGTAACATACATAACGGAGATTTAGTTATTATAATGTGGAGTTCATCATTAAGAGATTATGTTCATTTCCTGCCAAAGGGGGAGTGGATTAGTTGGTCATCTGATGAATTAAAACTTTTACCTCAAAAATTTATAGAATCGTACAAATTTGGAGATGAAAAATATAATAATTTTTTATCCAACTATAAAGGATTTTTTCTTCAAAATATGTTCAACCAAAATTATTACAATATCATAAATCAAAATTATATTATTTTCTTACAAAGAATGCTAGAAGAATATGAAGTAAATTATTTAATGTGTGATGCATTTGATTTTATGGTACAAAATCCAATCTCAGAAGATGATATTACTCACTTAATTAATAAAAAAACTTATTGGAAATTTGGAAATCAAACAATAAAAGATTATCTTACAACAATAAATGAAAATGTGTGGGAAGTTGAAGAACTTAAATCACTTAATATTTCTAATCATCCAAACCACTTAGGATATAAATTTATAGCAGAAGAACTTTTTAGATATATCAAACAAAATAATATAATTCAATAATATGAGCAACAAATGGAATGAATTTATTGAAATACCCTCTAATGTTTTCGGGTATGAAGTGCCTGTTTTTGAACCCTCCATCTTTAGAGAGTTCAGAGGTGAGATTTGGACAACCTTTCATTCAGAAGAACATCCTGTGATGAGACATCTTAATTATGATAAAAGTGAAATTTCTATTCATGGTAGGTTCTCAAGATCACATCAAAATGTTCTTAGGGGTTTACATTATGATTCTAAAACATGGAAATTAGTTCAATGTGTTGTAGGAGAAATGTATTTAGTAGTTGCCGATAATAGGGAATCATCTCCTACCTATGGCAAATGGGAATCATTTTTACTTTCTGAGAGAAATAGAAATCAGGTATTAGTTCCTCCAGGATTTGGAAATGGATTTTATTCAATTACTGATAATGTATTTCACTATAATCTTTTTTATAAGGGAGAATATATAGATGTAAGTGGACAGGGTGTTATTAAGTGGAATGACCCATTTTTTAACATCGAATGGCCTACTGATACACCAATACTACAAAAACGAGATAGATGATAAAACCTTACATTAAAAACGAATGGGGTAAACTTAAACAAATAATAGTTGGAAGACCTGAGTTTGCTCAAATACCAACTGTTAGAGATAAATCCCTTCATACAATTGATTACGCAAATTATACCGATGAGCAATTTCGTAAAATACCCTATGGAACGTATCCTAATTGGATGATTGAAGAAACAATCGAAGATTTAGATGGATTAAGTAAAACATTGGAAGGGTTAGGTGTAGAAGTATTCAGACCTGCTCTAATCGATTGGAGTGAAAAGTATTCAACCGAAAATTGGGAAGTAGATGGATACTATGGATACTGCCCCAGAGATTCTATGTTGGTAATAGAAGATAAAGTAATTGCTACTCCTATGGCTCTTCGTCAAAGACAAAACGAAGTAAGAGCATTTAAGCATCTTTTTGATGAAAGTTGTTGGGTAGATTTCCCAAAACCAAAGTTATTGGATTCTATTTACGATAGGGGATTATTACCTGGCCCAACTTTGAGAAACGATGAACCCGTATTTGATGCGGCAAATTTGTTGAAGTGTAATAATGATATAATTTATTTAGTTTCCAACACCGGTAACTTAGCGGGCGCAGAATATCTTCAAAGATGGTTGGATGATAATATGAAAGAAAAATATAAAGTTCACCCTATTCAAGATGTATATGCATTCATCCATATAGATACCACTTTCGTGTTAATTAGAGAGGGACTGGTCTTATTAAATCCTAAAAGGGTAAATGATACCAATATGCCAGAAGTCTTCCGCAAATGGGATAAAATCTACTCTCCTGAGATGGTGGAGACACCCTTCTTAGATCATTGGGCAGAAGCATCTCCGTGGTTAGGAATGAACACTCTTTCTTACGATGAAAATACTATGATTGTAGAGGAAAGACAAATTCCTTTAATGAAAGAATTAAAGAAGTGGGGAGTTGATTCTATACCTGTAAAAATGAGACACGCTAGAACATTTAGTGGAGGGCCTCATTGTGTAACATTAGATACGATTAGAGAATAATTTATTTGGTATTCTCATATTTTTTTAGTATCTTTGAATACTAATAAAACCATAATGTCAGAAAAGAAGTATTTTTACGAAAAATGTGATTATTTTAACGAACCTCATATCAATCTAAAATATGAGGATGTTCTTAAAATGACACTTCAAGAATTTGAGGATTGGGTAGCAATGTTCAGAAAAACTGTTGTTGAAGTTTGGAATGAAACAGGTGCGCCCCCGCGTATCGGTTCTTCGGAAGCTGAGATTATTGAACAATTTTCAAAATTACAAACATATAAGGTAGATAAATTTGAAGAAAAAGATGATGATGGTGATGAGGTAATTTTTAACTTTAATAAGTTTGCTACACCCGTAAATCAGTTCTTTCCTGCAATGTATAAAACCGGTATTGGTGGTTCTACTTATGATAAACCAAAACCTTCTATCTATGATATCTTTTGTAACGATGAATATCTTGCTGAATTTGCAAAACAAATGAGAAGATTGACGAGACAAGATGCTATGTATCGTTTCTCTAAGACTCTTGCAAAAGGCAACAAAGAACACCACAATTCTCATTTACCAACTGCAAAAGAATGGATTGAAAAATGGATGAATGGAGATGTGTGGGAAGGGCATGATTTTTGTTTAGCACAAACTGATAGCCGAATTGAATCTCTTCCAATTACTGCGGAAGAAGTAAAGGAATTATATAAAGCAGGTGTGATTCAATATAAACATATATCATCTCTTAAAACTGCCAATTGGGGAGAGGATATTGATTCTTTGGTTGATTTAGAAAAACAACCTATTCAATTAAAGTGGTATCCATTAGGTCAAACTATATTTCCTGAAGCTACTGCTGCATTTAGAATCGGTATGGGTACTCAGGCAGCCGTAAACTTTCCTCCACTTACTGCAAAGTATTTGTATCAGAGATTTACAAATCATATTAAAGAGCAAAAACAAATTAACATTTATGACCCATCTTCGGGTTGGGGTGGTAGAATTTTAGGAGCATTATCGGTTGATGATAGAAATCTTCACTATATTGGTAATGACCCGAATACTGAAAACTATATTGCAGAAATTGGTAAGACTCGTTATGAGTATTTGGCTGAATTTTTTAACTCACGCATACCTGGAGCTGCAAATCCATTTTGGGGGCATAAGAATACCTATGAGATTTATAGAACAGGTAGTGAGATTATTAGTGAGGAACCTGGATTTCAAAAATGGAAAGGTCAATTAGATTTTATATTTACTTCACCTCCATACTTTGATAGAGAAAGATATTCCGATGATGAAACTCAATCATTTAAGAAGTTTAGTAATTATGAAAGTTGGAGAGATGGTTTCCTAAGACCTACCCTCACAACCGCATACGAATGGTTAAGAAACGATAGATACATCTTATGGAATATTGCAGATATTAAGATTGGTAAAAGTTTCTATCCATTAGAGCAAGATAGTATTGATATTCTTACTGAATTGGGTATGGAATATCAGGGTAAGATAAAGATGACAATGTCTCCAATGACGGGTGTTGATTTATCGAATGTAAAAAATAGTATGAAAATAAATGGTGAGTTTTACAAATACGAACCAATATTTATATTTTATAAAAAGTAATATGGGGGTGCCTGGTTTTGACAGGTACGATGAGTTGATAAGTTGATGCAAGCAGGATTAGATGGAAATCCTTAAACACCTATCGAACAATAAATGACGTAGAATTATCTACAATGACCTTCGAAGATGCTATGGCATTCGTTGGTGCTGATTACGCAGTAGCTGCCTAATCTCTCCCGCACACATCGTGGGATATTAAATAGAATGTGAAACTCAGGTGGATACCAATTGAACCCAAAATCGAATTGGAAATATTGATGACAATGAAATATCAAAACTTGTCTATTTTGTAAGTTTTGATAATAACTTACTAAGCTTGTGAATGAGGTTTATTAAATCCGTATTTGGACGAGGGTTCGACTCCCTCCACCTCCACCAATTTTATGATTAAAAGTGTCTATTCATTCGGATGTTCTTATTCCTGTTGGAGACAAGATTTCTATACAGGTTTTGCAGATATTGTTGCTCAACATTTCAATGTACCACTCCAAAATCTATCCTTACCTGGAAATTCAAACGAAGAAATAATATTTGAATTTAATAAAAGATTTTTTTCAAATGAATTTAATGATTCATTAGTATTATTACAAACAACTCATTTAGTTAGAACCGCATATTGGGATAAGGGTATCGATGACGTTGTTTCAATCCAACTTTCCAAAAATGTTGTAAATGGTATAGAAAATATCTTTACAAAGAGTAATGATAATTTAAAAAGAAAAGATAATATCACCACATTTAATAAACAAGATTTTTATACGGATTATTTTTTTAACTTACACGATGATTTGTTTGAATACAAAAAACTATTTTATTACCTAAACCACATACAATCATCTGTAAAAAATACTAATAATAAAATTGTTTTTTTACACTTTGATGATTTTACTTTAGAATCACCACTTATTTCTAATTTAAATTTTTTTAAACCAGATGGTGAAACCTCATCACTTATATGGGCCCAGAAAAATAGATTAACTTATTCCGAAACTGATTATCATCTTTCAGAGTATGGTAATAAAGTTTATGCAGAAAAACTTTTAGATTTTATTAATAAGGATCAAAATAGGGAATAAACGGTCTTTCCACTCCATCTAAATTCATTCTTATGATTTGAGGATGATTTCTCACATTATCGATTATTTCTAATTTTTCATCGTTTGTAAGAATTGATTGATTTTTTATATCAAAAATAGGGCAGTATCCTAATCTAAGACTCTTATCTTCTGGCGTTCTATCAAACTTAGCCAATTTTTCTCTCATATTAAACATTTCAATTAAGCCTTCGTGAGTTCTATCAAACAAAGAAAATTGTAAATCAAACTCTCCACTTAATAATCGGTGTTCTGAAATGTTTGTTGGGTCAATATGGTCATCATCATCAATACAAACTTCTTGCCATGTCTTTCCTAATTGAGCATAATGTAAATATCCTCTACCAAATGCACCTGCTAAAGTAAACCACTCATCTGCTTCTTTTGGTAATTCAACCTTTTGTATTGGAGCTAATCCGTTCATAAAGGTAGTGCATATAGTTGCATCACCTCCCATATTCCATTCTTCGATTTCATGAGAAAGGTCATTCAATCCTCTAACCGCATCTACTAATTTCCAATCCTTTTTTTCAATTATTTGCTGCCAATATTCGGATGGTTTCCAAACTTGTCCAATTAATAATTCAAAATGATGATGAATTATATTATGAACTTCCATTGGATAATCTTCGGTAATTCTATCCGATTCAATTATATGATAATCAAACCAATCTGAATTATTAATAGTTTCGACACATCTTTTTAGTTTTTCAACAAGAATTTTTGGATGTCTGGAAGGAAGTTTGAATGCAGCCCATCTAGTTTCCAATTTCCAACTACTATCTGATAGTAAGTTGTACATCTTTTCGTACCATAATTCTGCAATCGGATGAGGTTGAACTTCAAAAAATAATGAATATTCGGATGTTAATTTTTTATCGGAATCGAATTGTCCAAAATCTATTTTAAATACTTTTTTCATAAACTAATTAATAAAACCTTATATCTATAAGTATATATATTATCTATGGAAAAACCCTTTTATGAATTTGATTTAACTCAATATGAATCTCTAAAAGAAGAATTGAATGAATTATATATTTTTTGTCAAAATGAAGAAATCTATAAAAATTTAATTTATAGAGGAGTTGATACTGAATTTTTTAATGGTGAACATCATATAATGAAATTTGATTCCTATGAAAACTTAGTAGACACATACAATAAAGTAAATGAATTTATTTCATTAAACCCAAATCACCAATATGCTCAATTATCATTATTTGCACATGATTTAAAATGGGAAAATTATCCAAATATTCACAAATTTATTTTAGAAAAAGTATATGATGTTTATGATGATTTAATCATAACTGAATATCCAACTTTTCAATCAGTTAAATTAACTAAAATAGGTGATCCTCTCCCTACGATGTATAAAATGGGTGGGTTTTTATCACCACATCAAGATGGAAAACCAGCAGTTAAACAAATGTTCACAAAGCCGGCAAATATATTAATATATCTTAATAAAAATTACAAAAAAGAATATGGTGGGTGTTTTGTTGTAGATGGTGTAGAGGTTTTACCTGAATATGGTAAAATGGTATTTTTAAATTTCAAAAATGATAGTGATCCTGAACATTCTGTTTCAATTGTAAAGGAAGATATCAATCGAATAGCACTTTTATTCAATGCCACATTTTCAAATACCGAAAAAAAAATTAGGAAAATACTATAATTTTTTGTATATTTGGTTATGATTTTTCGCATTTCACATATTAGTGATACTCACAACAAACATAAACAATTAAATGGAAAATTACCAGGTGGTGATTTACTCATTCACAGTGGTGATATTTCATCTATTGGTAGAAAGCATGAAGTTGAAGATTTCGTTAAATGGTTTAATGGAATTGATAACTATATGTACAAGGTGTTTATTGCCGGTAATCACGATCTTTCATTTGATAGTGAAGAATTATTTAGGGATAAATCGGTTTACTTTGATAGGAAACAATACTTCGAACCACCTGTTAAAGGTAAACCAGAGTGGTTGTTAAGCATACTGGAAACAGGTCTTAACCCTAATGTATTTTATTTAGAAAATTCTTTTGTTGAAATTGATGGGATAAAGATTTGGGGTTCACCTTTTTCTCCTTCGTTTGGATATGGATGGGGATTTAATGTTGATAGAGGGTACGATTCCGCTCAAATTTGGAATAGAATACCAACTGATTCGGATATTGTAATTACCCACTCTCCTATTTACGGATATTGTGATGTAACATCAAATACACATGAAAATGTAGGATGTGCGGATTTATTACATAAATTAAGAGAAGTTAAACCACATTTACACTTTTCAGGCCACATTCACGAAGCGTATGGGTATCGCCCGATTGGATATGGCGATTGGAGTGGATATGCTTTTAATGGGTGTACTTGTAATTTAAGATATGAGGCTATAAATCCACCGATTACCTTTGATTACGATTTCTCAAAAAAAGAATTAGAATTTATATAACCCGTTGATTTTCAATGGGTTATTTTTTGCTTTAATAATTTACTTTTTATTTGGAAATCTTAAATAAAATTTGTAATTTTACATTGTTAATGTAGATATTAACGATAAACCTTAAACTATAAAAAAATGAACTTAACAGCAGTTGAAAAAATCGAAAAATTACTTATAGAGGCAGAAAAAATTGCGAAAAATGAATTAGGATTGGATAATATATTTTACAATGAAAGATTCATTGAACTTTTTGCAGCAAGTAAACTAAATCATATCTATGGTAATAACACACAAGGTGGAGATGCGTTTGAACCTGATATTAATAAACCAACCGAATATAAGGCAATCAACCTAAGAAACAAAGGTAAGAACAGTTCCTTCCAGTTTCACTGGTTAAGTGATAAAAAAGTAAAGAAATATAAAGATACTGAAAATATGTATTTTATTATTAGAGATGGTGTTAGTATTAAAACAATTTACAAAGTAAAAAGTGAAGATGTGTTTCCTTTTATAGATAAAAACGCTACCGGTTCTGAAAGTATTAATGGTCACGTTTCTTTTAATGAAAATAAAGTTGTAGATGTTCTTAAAGGAAAAGTTATATATGGATAATAACTTAATAAATAAAATACATAATGAAGATTGTCTAGAAACATTTAAAAAAATAGATGATAACTCCATTGATTTAATTATACTTGATCCACCCTATAATGTAAATGCGGCAGACTGGGATAATATTCCAAATTATATCGAATGGATGCAACAAATATTAACTGAATCATTTAGAATTTTAAAGACAAATGGTTCTCTTTATTTATGGGGGATGACAAAAAATAACGATTTTATTAAATTAAAATTGTGGATTGATGAAAATTTTAATGAATATGAATTTAAAAATTGGATTGTATGGGTACATGAAGTAAAAATTCATAAAAAATTAGAAGATAGATATTTGACAAAACATGAAGATTTATTGTTTTATTCTGGAAAAAATAATACATTTAATATTGCCAGAGATGCTCCACCTGAATTTCAATTAAAAATGCATGATGGTAAATACGATGAAACTTTTTTTATAGAAAGACATAAATTACCCCCATCTCAACAAAAAATTTTTAAAAACGGATTACAATTAGGAAGCCCTGCAAAAAGTTGGTGGAAAGGCCCTTCAAATCAATCTGCTTCAAAGAAATATAAAAAATTCGCTGGATATAAATCTGAATGGGTATGTGAGAGAATTATTTCAGTATCATCAAATATAAATGATATTGTTTTCATTCCATTTGGAGGTACTGGTACTGAATGCGTTTCTGCTATTAATTTAAATAGAAATTTTATTTCGTGTGAAATTGATAGTGAGCGATATGAAATAGCAAAAGACCGTATTGAAAAATCTCAAAATACTATATTAAAATTTGCATAATAGTATGATTGAAGTATTCTTTGGTACTTAAGTTTATGTATAACCCATTGAAAACCAATGGGTTATTTTTTTAAAATAATTACCAAAAGGCTTGGAAAATCCAATTATTTATCTTATCTTTACTATGTAATAAAAGATGATAATTATGAGAACAATGAACGAAAAAGCCCTTAGTTACTTAAAAGGAAATCCAAAGGTTGCTGAATTCTTAGAAAAAGTAAACTCCGAAAGAAGAGCATATTACTCAAATCAAAATTGGAATAAAGAGCCTGATTTGGTTATGGAGGTTGGAAACAAATTTCTTCGTTTTTGGAGTGGTTCTACTTGTTGGGGATTTATCAGTAGAGTTGATGGTGATTTGAAAGGTTCACCTATTAAAAAAGGAGACCTTCTAAAACCTGCGAGTTGGAAAGCACCAGCAAAGCATGCGAGGGGAAACATTTTAGATGGAACTGCTCGTTATGGAATTTATGGGCCTGAATATCTTTAATAAACTTAAACTTTAAATTTTAAAACTATGGTAACTTCAGTAATTTTAAATGAGATTAAAAATTGGACTCCAAAAGAGGTTGAGTTAAATTATACATATCCGAGTGATAGGCCTTACTTACGATTTAATTATTGGAGTAGTGTTGATACTAATGGGTTAAATAAAATATTAGAACCGTATGGGTTATATTGTGAAGAATACGATGATTACGATGATGATTGTGGTTATTTGTTTTCTTACCATATTTACAAATTATAAATTATGAAAAAAGTATTGTGGATTGATATGGATGGTGTGCTAGTTGATTTCAATGGACATGTTGAAGAAACCATCTCTAAAAACGAATTTTTAAAAACATCATATAAAGGTCATTACGACCATATACCAGGTATTTTCCGAAATCCTCCTCCTATTAAAGGAGCGGTTGAGGCAATAAAGAAATTAGAAGAAAGTGGTAAGTATGAAATGTATATCGCAACCGCAGCTCCGTGGGGAAATCCAATGGCAGCGATGGATAAAAGGTTTTGGATTGAAGAAACCTTTGGGAGATTGTTTCATAAAAAGATGGCAATCACTCACCTGAA
>JACCDO011258880.1_pt1 | contig 22806 bp, 25 predicted proteins | sample 7446101 | NCBI WGS metagenome assembly JACCDO01 (sample SAMN15323440, study PRJNA562643) | freshwater metagenome | isolation source: river surface water | place: USA:Blue River Watershed | collected 2017-08-16
AATCATTACAAAGTATAACACTCATTGATTTAATATAATTATATTAACAAAATTTAAATTTAAATATCTTTTATCATAAAAAGTATTTAAGAATATAAACATATGTATTAATCATATTAAAATGGCTACCGAACAAACAACAAACGCACCAACAAATGTTGAAACTTCACAAACTCCAGTATCTTTTACTGATGTATCACTTGATACACTTCGCGGACACTTTAATGATACTTACAAAGTATCAAAGGGTTCTGCATCACAAATTGTTCTTGGTTTTCGCTCAATGAGCGAACGTCTTCAAGAACCAACAAATGAATATCAACAAGTACTTTACCCACGTCTTAAACAACTTTGTACTGATCTTTATACTAAATATTCAGAAACATTTCTTACATCATTTGTAAATGATACTGAACGCCAAGTATTTGGTGCAAATCTTAATGGTAATCGTAATACAGGTTCACTTTATCGATCAATCCCAAGTGGTGTAAATAAAAATCTTTCATACAATTACGCCCAATTTGGACAACTTGTACGTGTCCTCACAAGCCGTCTTCGTTTTATTGTTCAACGTGATGCAAACAATGTTCAACGATACAAAAATTCAACAGAAGAATTTGAAGCATATCAAAAACTTCAAACAAGTGTAAAAGATTTTATGACATATGTTGAAACACTTTCAAATGAATGGAATAAACTTGTAACAGAAACACGTACTCAATTTGCAGTATCTGAAACTCAAGAACATCAAACTCGTCCACCACGTCAGCCACGTGAACAACGTGAACAACGTCAACCACGTCAGCCACGTGAACACCGTCCAGAACGCCAAGAACATTCAACACGTCCACCACGTCAACATCGCGAACATCGCGAACATCGCGAACATCGCGAACATCGTGAACAAGGCGAACAACGTTCTCGTCAACCACGTGAACCACGTGAACAACGTGAAACACGCCCACCACGTGAACCACGTGAACAACGCCAACCACGCCCACAAGGCCATCAAGATGGTCAATGGCAAACAGTTGGATCACGTAGACAACGTCATTAGATTTATTATTGTTAATTAATAATAATTAATTTTAATTATTATTAAAATTTTTATTAAAATTTTTATTTACCAGGTGATCCAGCTTTACTTGCATCATTGGGATTTGGTGGTTTTCCACCTAATAACATAAATCCAGCAAGAGATGCACAACATGCCATTATAGATATCGATGAAATAAGTGAAGGTAAACCAGCAGCACTAAGTGCTGATGCTAATACACCATCTAAACCTGTAGTTTTTGCTACAGCTGATGCTTTTGCTTCTGAATCAGTTTTAGTACTAATTTTTGTATCATCTATTATTTTAACATCTAAATCATTCATAATTCCAGTTGTTGTTTTGGATGTTTGTTCAGTTAGCTGTTTACAATTTGCTAATGTTAATGCAAGTTGTTTTGTTGAACTACTTAATTCAAATTTGCTGTTTGTACCTATCATAGTCAATTCTTTAATATTTGTATTGACTGTTTGAACACTATTTGCAAAACATCTTTGTATACTCTTTGTATCAACATGATTTTCTACATTATTTGATATAACATTTGATAATTTTCTAGTTGTTGAATTTTCTTGAATATTACTAACATCTACATTTACTTCAGCACTTGCACTTGCAAATGGATTTGCAAATAATCCTTGTATATTTTTTTGTTCAGATTCATTAATTAATTTAGACATTGTACTTACATCAACACTTTCTGATAAAGTTTGCATTATTTTTGTTGCAATTTTATTTGATATATTTATTTCTTGAATACTTTTTTGTAAACATTCTAAACTTAATTTGGAATCTTGTACTGTTGTTGTTACAAAATTTGCTTCTTGATTTTCGCCAACAATTGCAACATCACCTACTACTGTTTCTTCATATTGTGATGAAGATGCAAAACAATCGGCAGCATTTGACATTACAACTGATGATACAAATGAATTTGTTAGAGAGTTTAATGCATCTAAATCACTTTTATAAATTGTTTTATTTTTCATTGTATTATTAATTCTTGATTTATTTCCTCCACCAAAAGCAGCAAAAAGACCAGCACCAGCACCACCAGCAGCTAATGCAATCAAACCTACAGCTAATGGACCTAAATGTTCTCTTTTTTTTCTTTGTTCATTATCATGATGTATCTTCCAAATTATTAATAAAATAATAATTATTATTATAAAAATGTATTTATCTTTCATATATTATTATATATTTAAAAAAATATATAATAATTATATATATTTTTTATTTATATTTATTAATATTTATTAATATTTAATCATCGCTATTATTTTTATATTTAATTGCTTTATCTGCATTTCTGTCTGCTAAATTAACATTCTTACCTAAATTAGCATCAAATACACCGATTCCTTTAAATCCTAAAGAAGTTGTACCATCTTCATTCTTTTTAACAATACCTTTCTTTTTCATTACAACTGCTAAAACAATAATCATAATGAACATCATACCAGATGCAGATAGAAAAATACCTAAAAGATTATTAAATGCACTTCCAAAAGCATCAAATATACCTTCTATACCTGTTGTTTTAACAGTTGCTGATGATTTTGCAGTAGATTCTGTTTTTGTTGATATTTTTTTATCATCGACAATTTTAACACCTAAAGCAGCTGCAATATCGTTAGTAATAGCTGATGTTTGTTGTGTAAGTTGCTGACAATTTGCGAGTGATTCACCAATTTGTACTGTTGATATTTTAATTTTAAATTGATTTGATTTTCCAATAAGTTTGATATTACCATATTTATTAACTTTTGTTTGTACTGTTTTAGTAAAACAATTTTTAACAGAATCAGCTTTAACATTATTTGCTACCTTATTTGAAATTAAATTTGATAATTTACGATTTGTTTCAGTCAATTGTTTATTTTCTGCATTAACATTAACTTCTGAATTTGAAGAAGCAAATGGATTAGCACCGAATCCTTGTTCATTCTTTGCTTCAGATGTTGTAATTAATTTCGATAATGCTGACTGATCGACAGATTGTGTCATTTGTTGCATAATTGCAGTAGCGATTTCATTACCAATATTTGTTTGTTGAATACTTTGTTGTATACAAAACAAGTTCACAGTCGATTGCTGCTCATTCGTTATATCAATCGACCCCTGCAAATCATCTCCCAACATTTGTATTGCTCCAATTTCATTTTCTATATATTGTGTAGATGATGCTTCGCAAGATGCTGCGTTTTTAACAACAACATTTGATATATATTCATTTACAGAACTATTAAATGCGTCTAATGTACTTCTTGTTATAGTTTCATTTACAATTTTATTTGTAGCTGATGCTTTAGCTCCCATTATAATTTAATATTAGATATTTTATATAAAAATATTATTTATTATTTATATTTATTATTGATTATTTATATTCTTATTTTTATTCTTATTTTTAGAAAATATAATTAATACAAATATAATAATACAACAAATAATAACAATAGATCCTCCAGCAAATAACATATTTTTATTTTTTAAAGGACCGCTTGGTGGACTTGATGGAGTAGTACCTTTTTTATCTTTTTTATCAGAATCTGATCCATCAGCATCATCTGATCCACCAGAATCTGATCCACCAGAATCTGATCCACCAGAATCTGATCCACCAGAATCTGATCCATCTGAATTAGTAGTTTTTTCTGATTGTCCATTAACTTTAGAACCACTTTTGTCTGGATCACAATTTTGTATTACTTTATTTGTAAATGATAATTGAGAAGATCCGCCAACTTCGGATTTACCAATATTTGTAACAGCGCTACAAAATGTACCTTCACATACTTTATCTCTTGATGTAGAATCTAAATAAACAGTGGGTTTATTGCTCCAATCACAAAAATCAAGAACACATGATTTAGAAAAATTAGGTGGGGTATTTAAAGGAATATTTGCATGACATGCACAATCACTAGCATATTCAAAAAATTCTTTTGGTGAATATGAATTATTATTTTCTAATTTATATAAATATTTCATATTTTCACAATATAAATTATAAAATGGATCACATTGTCCAGTAAGAAATGCATTACCAGATGAATCAAATAATGGTAATACTTCATTACAATATGATTTTGGAACTAAAATTTCTTTATTTATGTACCCAAATTTTTTTTCTATATTATTTGGAGTATAATTAGGAGGTATAGGTATTTTAACTTTGATTTTATAATTTTTTTCATCTTCATCTATATTTGCTTCATCGCCTGATTTTGCTAAACAACATGCTCTTTTTATAGTAGTATTTAATAATATATCATTTATTTTTTTTTCTTTATCTTCGTCGCCTAATCCTACAAAAGCTGCTCCTGTATCTATTTTTTTATATTGCGGATCTGTTTTAGGTATATTATTTTTAATACTTGTAAATACTAATGCATCTACTATATCAGACATATAAAATATAAATATATAATTTATAATTTATTATAATTATTTTCAAATTCTATATTTGTTAAATCTAAATCACCATTATTAATTGAATTTATATTATTTAATTTTTGTTTTAATTTATCTGCAATTCTTTCTTCTATAGTATTCGCAGTATAAATTATCCTTTGTAATGATTTTGTTTTTCCTCCCGCTCTATGTATTCTACCTAATGCCTGCATCAAGTCTAATGAACTCCATGGGGGAGAAATAATTGATACTCTTGGATGTCCTCCATTTATGTCATGTAATGATATACCAATACCACCTGCTTTAATATTTAAAATTATTATTTTTGATTTATTTTCTTGAAATTCATTTATTATTCTTAATCTATCATTATAATCTTGTTCTCCATATACAATACTTTCTGTTTTTAACATTTCAGCAAGACTTTTAAGTGTTTGTGTAAAATTAACAAAAATTACAACACTATATCCATTATAAAGAAAATCATTTGTCAATTCAACAAAAGTTGGTATTTTTAATATTTCTATTTTTTGTTGTGCCCTTAAAGTAGCAGTTAATGGATTTAATATACCTGTTTTATTTTTATCTTGATCTTTTTTATTTTTTATTTCTTTTAATTCTATTGCTAATTTTTTATATTCTTCTTCTATTTGTTTTTCTCTATTTTTTCCAACTGTATATGGTATTGCATTAATTTGTGTTTGTGGAAACATATCCCCCAAAATATCTATTCTAACTCTACTAGCTCTTTCTGGAAATAACATATTATGAATGCGAACCATTGGTTTATAATCTCTTTCTATCCATTTTGTAACTATTTTTATATATTTTTTATAATCTATATTCATTTTATTTACCTGATCTGGATTAATAAAATTTAATACATAAAAGAAGGGTTTAAATTTTTCAGGAAAATCTGCTATGGTAGCACTTAATAATAACATTTTAATTCCTGTTTTTTTTGCAGGTATTAATAAACGACAATTATCAGATTCAAGATTTGAACATCTATGTACTTCATCAAATATAAATATATATTTATCTATATTGTCAAACTTAAATTGATAATCTTCATCCTTTGTATCTTTATTTATTATATTTATAAAATGTGCATTAATTTTATTATCTTTTAAATCATACATTCTACCTCTTTTTATTAATTCATAATTTGCTACATAAAATTTTTTTACATTAAAATCAATACATATTTTTCTCCAATTTGATATAATAGATTTTGGACATATTATTATAGGGATTAAATCTAAATGTGCACAAGTTGCTACAGCAGAATAAGTTTTACCCGTTCCTCTATCAGCTGCACCTACACCCGTATTATTATTATCTCATCTTCTTATTAACTTCTCCGTGTCTTCTATTTGATATTCTAATAATTTTGATTTTATTTTATTATCTAAATTTTTATTTAAATTATTATTACTCATTATTAATTTATTATATATTATATAATATATAATAAATGTATGATAATAAAGAACACTTTTCAACTGCTGAAATAAATGAAAAACTTCCTATGAAATCTACCAAAGATGTTTGCCATTATTCTTGTTCAAAATTAAAATTAACAAACATATTAATGATTACAATAATAATTATATTATTATATATGGTCTTTAAAAAGAAATAATTAAAATTTTAAATTATTATTTGCAATATTTATTTTTACACTTATTGCTTTTACATTCTGAATCAAAATTACAAGCATTTCCATCATTTAATAAATTTGTTGAAGATATTGTTATTTCTTGTGGAATTATTGGTAAAGTTATTCCCCCTTTTTTATGCTCTTTTTTATTATTTAAAAATATTATAAATAAAAATATTATAATTATAATTATTATAAGTTTTTTACTGAAACACATATTTATATATTGTTAATAAAGATATTATTTATTATTTTAATATTTTTGCATATATAATTTTGCAATTTTTAAAAGATTTTTCTTATCTGTTTCTGTTTTTTTATTAAATTGTGATACTGAATTTGCAGTAGCATATATTTTTTTAAGATATGTCTTGTGAGTATCTATAAAATTATAATATAATGCGTCCCAAATCTCATACCAATCATATTCTTCATTATTTAATCTGATCTTATCAAAAACATTTGATTTTTTATAATTACTCATTTTTAATATATAATTTGATGATGAATAATATGGTCTATTCATCATTAATTGACCAACTGAGTGTTGACTCATACCATAAACATTTGGTTCCATAACCCATTCATACGCATCAATTGATATCATTTCAATAAACCACTTATAAACATCTGACGGTTTTATCTGCATTAGAAGCATAAAATTTCCAACAACCATTAATCTTTCAATATGATGTGCATAAGATATATTTAATGCTTTTTTAATAACATTATCAACTGGCTTAATTCCTGTATCTCCAGTATACCATACTTTTTTAAGTTTATTATTATGTTTTAGAAAATTTTCTTTATTGAACTTTGTATGTTCCTGTAAATAAAGCATTCTTACATATTCTCTCCATGATATTATTTGTCTAATAAATGCTTCAAGAGATTCTGTTTTTACTTTTCCTTTTAAATGTAATGCTTTATCAATAACATCGTTTATATCTAATAAACCAATATTTAATAATGCTGATATTCCTGAATGATAACCAAGGATTACCTCTGAAGATATTGCATCTTCATATGGACCAAAATTTTTTAATCGTTCTTTTAAAAATTTATTAAACCATAACAGGGCTCCAGAATGATCAATTGGTAAGAATATATTTATTTTTCCAATATTATCTTTAAAATTTCTTTCCACATATTTAGTAGCTTCTTTTATATATGCATTATTTATGAATTTAATTTGTTTTTCACTATATGATTGTTTAAAAGGTAATCTATTTAATATATCATAAGACCATTTCCCACCATATGGTTCACCATTATTTACAAGAATATTTTTTTTAGTTCTAACCCATTTATAAAAAGTTGCATTAAAATATGGTTTTGGTGTATCATTTATATATTCATTTATTTCATCTAAATTTAATAAAAATAATTTAGTATCTACTATTGTTAAATTTATATTATTTTTTTTACAAATAGATTTTATTTCTTTTAATATGTTAAAATCTGTAGGATCATATATTATTAATTCCTTTTTAAAGGTTAGTTTTTCATCATATTCTACATATTTAATATTATATTTTTTTTTCATATCATCATAATATTTTTTCATTGTAGCTCTATGAAAAACTAACTTTGATTTATGATAATTAAATTCTGTAAAAAATTTAGGATGTTCATACAAAACTATTTCATCAAAATCAATATCATGTTTTTTAAATAATTGATTTGGTAATATTAATAGGGTTTTCATATTAATATTAATTTACAAATTATTATTTATTATATTTATATTCTGAGTTTATATGCTTGATAAAATAGGAATATGCCAAAAAAGTTCTTAGCAAATAAGTCTAAAAAGTTAATTACATTATTTTTAGCAACATCTGATAATATAAATCCAATACCATAAGAACCCCATATTATAAATAACAAGCCAAAGAATTTTTTACCTAATTTAGATTTCTTTGCATAATTATTATAAATAAACCCAAAGGTTACTAAAAAGAATACATACCCTAATAAAGTTGCTCTTTTTTTATCTATTTTACCTGTTTCATATACATATCCAGACATTAACATTAAAAAGTTTGTAATAGTTATAAATATAATGTTTCTTTTATTTTCTCTTATAAAATCAGAAAATCTAAAACTTTTTCCATTCGATTCTAATCTATAAAGATATTCAAAATAAACAATAGTTGTTAATAACATAGTTGGTGTTGTAATAAACCAATCATAATATCTTGTTTTTGCCATACCAGTAACAGTATTAGCCATGTTTCTTAATAAAGCTAAATAAAATGCAAGTTCAATTATTTGTACTGTTGTTTCTAAATATAATAAATCTTTTATAATTAAATGTTGTTTTGGTAATTTATAAAATATACCAGCAGAACTTGCAATTAGAGAAATTATTTGAATATAAATACTTATATCTGTTGTTTTAGCAACAGATAATTTATTAAAATCAATCATACTATATTATATATAATTAAATTAAATTAACTTTGTTTAATAGTTAACTTAACTTTTTTTGTTTATAAAATGCAAATTTAGCTAAAAATACACCAAACATAAATGCTAAAGTATCAATAAATGCATCAGTCATAGAATTTGCTCCCTTTAAACTATATGGATTAGATGAATGTATATATATTTGATATACTTCCCATATTATATGTAAAATTAATAAAATACAATAATAATGTGTCATGTTAAAATCCATCTTTATGTAAACATAACCACAAACTAAACCGCTAGTTAAATGAACAAGAGACCACCCATCAAAATAAACTGTTTGTCTTGAACCTAAAAATGGTTTATGTAATCTATGTCTATATTTTTCTGGTAAAAATGCATGATCCATTTTTTGCAAAAATTCATTCTTTTTCATTATATTTTTATATATTAAAAATTGAAAAAAAATAATAAACTAATTTAATTTAAGATAATTATATATTAACTTAATTATATATTAACTAAATTATATATGTCTCTTATACTTACATATTTATCTTATCATCCATATAAAGATTATGTTGATTGGTATTGGTTTCGCAATCTTGCATTTAATTTATATAAATTAGAAAAAAATAATTTCTATCTCAATATTTCAGAAATAAATCAATACATTAGAGAAAGATACTTGTATGAAACTAAAGAAGATTATTTTTGTTATTTTGACAATGATAAATATAATATAAATAAATATATTAATAATAATAACGAATATGATGCAGATACTGAATCAGAAGATCATATCATAACAAATGAAATAGAAAATTTAGTAGATAGTATGAAAAATTTTAATATTTAATAATAATTATTTTCTTGAAGATTTTTTAGAACCCTTCATTGATGATTTTTTTGATTTTTGACGAGACATTGTTGATTTTTCTTTTTTGTATAATTTTTTCATAAATTCAACATCTTTTCCCATTACATCATGTGCTTTCTTTGTTTTTTCGCTAGTTTTTGTTGATGTAATATTTCTTATTAAATTAATTCTTTTTAAAACTGGTAATGTACCATATTTTTTAGAAGCTCTTTTTAATGATTGTTGACGAGCAGAAGCTTTTTTAGATGTACTGTATCCTAATTTTGAAAGATGTACGTTAGGATCTGGTCTTGGAAGTAATATTACTTTTGGCATGTTTATATAATATTATAAACGCAAAAAAAGATATTTATATATATTTATATATAATTTTTTAAGAAATTTATATACTTTTATCTATTTGGTTGAACAAACGCTTAATAAAGTTTATATCAATATTTTCTCTTTTATAATCTTTATTTGTACATTTTTTATGTTTTATAATACCACCAATTGTTATGCCGTTAATACATATATTATTTATTTTTATTTTTCTATCTACAGTTCTTAATGATGATGTTTTATCTATTATATCACTAATTATAGTAATAATATCTTCTATATTTTTAATATATTTATTTAATGTTTTTTTATCAAAATTTTTTATTTTTTCATTTAATGATAGTTGTTGTTGTTGTTTAATAATTTCATATATTGAATAAATTGTATAAGGTAATCCAATAGTAGTACAAAAAATAAAAGCTCCAAAATATGTTAAACCTTCTAAAACTATATTGGGTTTTTTTTGTGGATCATTTTCTAATAGATTTGCTAATAGAGATTTTAAGTGATTTAAAAAATAATTTAATTGGATACGAAGGTCTATTAAATAGCCATTTATAACTCCTATATCTAATAATTTATCATTTCCATCGTCACTATTTTCTATAATTTTTAATTTGTTATTATTTATTTTCATTTCCATTATTAAAATATATTTTAATAATTTACCTTCTATACATGTTAATTGTAAATATTTACGATCATTTTCATCAGCAGGACACTCATAATCAAAAGGAATTTGTTTAGTTCTTTTAATGCCTCTTAGGTTATCAAGTACATCATATAATTCATTGTGATCAGTCATTATAATATAAATTACAATAAGAAAAAAGTTGATTTATCATTTATTTATATGATTATAAATTAAATGATTAATTAATTAACTATAATAATTATGTCTACACAAATAGATGAATCACTATATTCACGCCAGCTTTATGCTATTGGTAAAGATACTATGACAAGTATTGTTAATGCAAAAGTTCTGATTATTAACTTGGATCCTCTTGCTGTTGAAATTTGTAAAAATATTATTCTTTGTGGTGTTGGTTCTATTACTCTAGCAGATACAAATACTATTTCTGAAAAAGATTATAATAATTATTATATATCTTCTAAAGATTTTGGAAAAAATAGAGCAGAACTTATCGGGTGTCGTTTACAAGAATTGAATTCAAATGTTAAGATTACAAAATATTCAGGCGAAATCACAACTAAGTTGTTATCCAAATTCAATCTTGTTGTATTTGTCGATTGTAAATTTAATTCATTTTATAAAGAATTAAACAAATATTGCCATGAAAATTCTATTAAAAGTATCTTTACTTCATCACGTGGTTTTATGGGTTATATATTCTGTGATTTTGGTAATTTTATAACAACTGATCCAAATGGTGAAAAATTACGTTCTGCTCATATTATCAATTCTGATAATTGTGTTTGTACTACAGATAAATATCATGATATGGATGTAGGGGCAAAATTTAAATTCATTAATTCAGATGAAGTTTATGTAATTAAAAAAATTTTGTCTCATTACAAATTTGAAACAACTGTTCCTCTTTCAAAAACAGGAGAATATATCGAAGTTAAAGATCCTATTAAAATTGTTTTTAAATCTCTTGAAGAATCAATTAAAGATCCAGAATTTGTATTCATTGATTATGCCGATTTTGATATGCCTTCTAAATTACACAACATAAATTGTGCTATTCTAGAAGACAAATTAGACATACTCCAAAGAAATGAATTTACAGAAAAAATTATTAAATCTTATGAAGGCCAATTAGTACCTGTAAATTCTATTATTGGTGGACTTGTATCTAATATGGTTATCTCGGGTGTTTCAAATAAATACACACCCATAAAGCAATGGCTTTATTATGAATGTGCAAATATAGTTGAACCTAATTTTGATTTCCATTACAAATCAAATGCCATTTATTCTAATCAGGTAAAAGTTATTGGTAATGAATTACAAAAAAAACTAAATGATTATAAAATATTTATTGTTGGATCTGGTGCTATTGGTTGCGAACATCTTAAAAACTTTTCAATGATGGGTATTGGAAATCAAATTATTACAGATATGGACACTATAGAGAAATCAAATCTATCAAGACAATTCTTATTTCGTAATTCAGATATTGGTAAATCAAAAGCAGAAATTGCTTCAAAAAAGGCAAAGAATATGAATCCAAATATTAACATTCAATATAAATTAAATAAAGTGGGTACAGAAACAGAACATATATTTAATAAATCCTTTTACAAAGATATTGATTGTATTGTTAATGCATTAGATAATGTTAATGCACGTATTTATATGGATAATCAAGCTATTTTATATGGGAAACCACTTCTTGAATCTGGAACTCTTGGATTAAAAGGTAATACACAAGTTATCCTACCAAATCTAAGTGAAACATATCAATCAACAACAGATAAAGCAGAAGATACTATTCCAGTATGTACACTCAAAAACTTTCCATACGAGATTGCTCATTGTATACAATGGGCTCGTGAACAATTTGAATCATTATTTGTAATTCCATTTAAAACTTATAATGAATTAAAGTCTCTTCCATCTGAAAAGCTTGTAGAAAAACTAAATAAAACAATGCTAAATGAATTAAATGATATTAAAACAAATTTAGAATATATTAAAGAAAGTCCCTATGATATGTATAAAACATTTTATAACGAAAACTTTCGTCAAAAAATCTATGACTTAATTAATCAATATCCTGAAGATCATGAGACGGATGATGGAGAAAAATTCTGGTCTGGGACAAAACGATTTCCAAAGATTCTGAACTTTACAAGTGAAAATAAAGATTGTGTTTCTAATATTGACTCATTTATTAAAATTATGGATCAAATTTATAAACGAGAAAATATTTATAGTTATGATCTTATTAATACTGAACTTATTAAACGTGATTATAAAAATGCATTAACTGAAGAAGAAGATAAACTTTATAAAGAGAAAGAATTGCATAGCTTAAATTCTGAAGAAATAAAAAAATTTATTATAAAATTTATTAAAAATACATCAATGAAATTTAATGAAATTGAATTTGAAAAAGATGATGATAAAAATGGTCATATTAAATTTATATCTAGTCTATCTAATCTAAGAGCAACAAATTATTCAATTAAAACGGTATCAGAATTCGAAGCTAAAGGTATTGCTGGTAAAATTATTCCAGCACTTGCAACTACTACAAGTATTGTTTCTGGTTTAGTAGCAATTGAACTTTATAAATTAGTTTCTCTCCAAAATTATAAACTTGAAAACTTTAAAAATTCATTTCTAAGTTTAGGAATGTCATTTATGGGATCTTCTGAACCAGTTAAATGTAAATTTAAAAAAATTGGTGAATTAAAAATCTCAATTTGGACAACACTTAATTATGAAGATATTACAATTCAAGAGTTAATAAATAAATTAGATAATGAATATAATATTAACATTGATCAAATTATGTACAATGATAAAACAATATATTCAACATTTATAAATGAAAATAAAAAGAAAGATATCCTTTCTAATAAGATTAGTGAATTATGTAATTCAAATAATACAAGTAATACAAATAATTATACTTTAATGGTAAGCATTTCTGATAAAGATGATGATGAAAATGAAGAAATAATAAGTATTAATATTAATAATTTTTTTATTAACTAAGTAACTAAGTAACTAAGTAACTAAGTAACTAAGTTAATTATGCTATTTTCCATTCTAAATTATAATCTCCATTTTGTTTAATATCAGATATATGTGATTTTAATTTAAAATATTTTTCTGGACTTAATAATGCACTCATTCTTCCATATGTTAGTGCACCTTCGTCTGATTCAAATAAATAAGTCATAAATTTTGTAAGTTTTTGATTAAATTTAGTATCAAATGCAAAATAATATGTATTTGCTGGACCAACTAATGAATAAATAAATTTCATTTCATCTAAAATTATTTCATGTTCTTCACTGCTATTTTTTTCTTTAATATTTACAGTAATATATTTATAATCTATCTCTGGTGTTTTATCTTTATCAGCATTTTTAGGATCTATTTCAGATTGTATTTTATTTATATCGTCCTCCATATTTTCAGTTAAATAAATGTATTTCTTTCCTCTATATTGATATTTAATACATTTAAGTCCATCATGAACCACACATAATAATTCAACTACTTCATCATTAAAACGATTTTTATTATAATAATAAAAACCTACCCCAGCCATCATAACAACGCCAACAAAACTGAGAATTATATTCCACATTTGATACTATATATTTATATATATATATATATCTTTTAACTCATTTAATTCTTTATATTATTTCATTAATAAAAATAATATATAATATTTTATTATATTATATTATGTCTGTAAAATTATGTTTTTTTTATATGGATGGTTGCGGCCACTGTGATAGATTTATGCCAACATGGAATAAACTAAAAGAAAACAATGTATGCACATTATATGAATGTGAAAGTGATAATCAAAATAATTCTAGAGAAGCTAAAGAAATAGAATCACAATTAAATACTCAAATATCATCATACCCATCTATATATTTAGAAGTTAATGGAAAATATAAAGAATATCAAGGAGATAGATCATACGAAGATGTTGTTAATTTTATTAAAGAATATAGTCAAAAATCTGAATCAAATTTAAATAATTTAACAAGTTCAATACAATTATTTTTATTTCATATGAATGGTTGTGGATGGTGTGATAAGTTTATGCCAGTATGGGAAAAATTACAAGAAAGAAAAAAAGACTATAAGTATTATGATTGCGAACGTTCAAATTTAAAGGATTCAGCTGAAGCTAAAGTTATTCAAAATAAACTCAAAATTAATATAGAATCATTCCCAAGTATTTTTATAAAAATAGGAGATGAATATTTTAAATATAATGGACCAAGATCGGTTACTACTATAGTAAATTTTATTAATGAAAAAGTAAGAAAAGAACAATTTATTCAAAGTGGTGGTGTTATAGATTATAGACTTAAATATAAAAAATATAAAGAAATGTATTCTGATATTTTACAAAAATATAATAAACTTAAAAACAAATTATAAATAAATTATTTATTTTGATTTAGGCTTTGATTTCTTATCAGATTTATCTGATGATTTACCACTTTTCTTTTTAAGTTTTTGGCCTTCATCATCTGATTCATTTCCAGAAGCTTCATCTTCGCTTTCTTGTTTCTTTGATTTAGAAGCTTTAGAAGATTTCTTTGCTGGCTTTTCATCTTCTTCTTCATCTTCGCTTTCTTCTTTTTTAGCTTTAGAAGATTTAGCAGATTTCTTTGGTTTTTCTTCTTCCTCTTCTGAAGCAGAACCTTCATCTTCACTTTCTTCTTTCTTAGATTTGGAAGATTTAGCAGATTTAGCAGATTTCTTTGCTGGCTTTTCATCTTCTTCATCTGAACCATGTTCATCTTCGTGATCTTCTTCTTTCTTTGATTTGCTTTCTTTCTTTTTTAGTGAAAAGCTTTTGCAAGATTTAGCTTCTGATACTTCCTTTAGAATCTTAGTAGCATCGCTAACTGGAACCTTAAAAAGTGTAGTATCACCAAGACGTTCGTTTTGATCAAGAGCTTCTACAAATTTTTCATATGTGTCTGATGGAGAATCAACAAGAACATATTTTACATCAAATGCATCACCATAATGTTGTTGAAATTCTTGAGCTGTTTCAGTTGGATCACTATCTTCACAATGAAATACTCGAATAGTGCTTACTTTAAGTACACCACCAGATAGAATACCAACACAACCTTTAGATTGTTTTGATGATTTTGAGGATTTTGATGAAGTTTTAGAGGGCATGTTTATATAATAATTATAGTATATTTTGGTTTAGGTATCAAAACGATTAAATTTCAGTTTTTTATAGGCTATATACCCCCTATTAGCTAGATTTATATAAAAATACTTAAATTTTTATAAAAATATATATACTATAATATAGTTATAAATGGACTATAAATATAATCTCGAACATTCTTATATAAATAATAAGAAAAAATTAGATATTTTAATCGTTGACGACGATACAAATTCTGCGGAGTTATTTAAAGAATTATTATCCCTTAGAGGTCATAATGTTTCTAGTTTAGATGAAGGTGTTAAATGTATTTCAAAATGTATGAAAAATAAATATGATATTATCTTTTTAGATTATCATATTGGTGATATCGATGGAGTAGAATTAGCTGATTGTTTAAAAGATGTTTTAAAATCAAATGCATTAATTTACGCATATACTGGAGATAATAGTCCAGAAGCAATAAAAAGATTTAGAGAAATTGGTATGAATGGTGCAATTATTAAACCAATTAATATAAAAACAATTAATAATATTTTAATTGATATTGAACAACAAAATATCACTATTAAAAAAAATAATAATTATGTTTATTTCTTCTAAAAATTAATATTTTAAATTATCAAGAATATCATTTTCATTTAACGGTTTTATAATAATTTCATCATAAAGTCTTAATATTTTATGATTTTCAAAATGAGATCCATTAAAAGAATTTCTTGGAGATATTGTATTTCCAGTACTCAAATCATAATTTATATCACTCGACATACCAATAATTTTATTATTATAACATTGTTTTCTTAATAATTTTACAAGAGTTGTACCATTAATATCTGAAATATATAAATCCATAAAAATTATATCATAATTATTTAATTTAACCATATCACAAATTTGATTACCTTTACTACAACAATCAATTATAAATTCATCTTGTAAATTATATTTAAATTTTAAATTTTGAATAATATCTTTAAATAATAATGTTATATTTTCATCATTATCTACTATTAATATTTTATTGAATATATTAAATTTTTCAATAGATTTTTCTATATTTGATTGTTGTAATCCTAATTTAATAGGATGTGAAAATAAAAATTCAGATCCTTTCATATATTCACTATTAATTTTTATATTACCACCTAAAAGTAATGCTAATTTATTACATAAAAATAAACCAATTCCATTACTATTATGTTTATTATTAGATATATTTGGTTTTAATTTCATTAAATTAGAAATATTTTCTTGTTTAATACCGATACCGGTATCTTTAATTGAAAAATCGATAGAATTTGTATCTGAAATATATGAAATATTTAAAGTTATTATATTCATTGTATCAGATTTTGAATATTTTACCGAATTATTTAATATATTCATAATTATTTGTTTTATTCTTGTTGAATCTGTTAATAATGTTTTTGGAAGATTATTATCTAAAATGATATTAAATTTAATATTTGAATTAGTAAGATATTTTTCAAAATTAAATTGTATATCTTGTATTAAATCATCTAAATTAACATTATTTATTGTTAAATTTATCTGATTTGAATTTATTCTATCTATATCTAATATATCATTAATTATTTTAATCATATCATATACAGATTTATCAATAATATCTAAATATTTTTTATAATTATTTATAATATGATCATCTTTTGTATTTTCTAATTTCATTTGTATTAATTGATTCGCAAATGAAATAGATTGTAAAGGGTTTCTTAATTCATGACTTAAAAATCCAATATTATCACATTGTATTGAATTTAATCGATTTATATTAATTGTCATTATATTGTAATACAATTTATTATGAATTATTGTATTAATATTTAAAACTAGATTAATATCTGTATTATTTTTATTAACATTATAGTTAATCTTTTTATTTTTATAAATTTTATTAAGTTCTATTATTTCTTCTAATTGAGAAAATAGATCAAATAATGATTTATTAATATGATTATCTTCTGATGTAATTTTATTCAATATAACTTCACTTGTTTTATTTACAAATAAAACAGTATAAGTATTATCTAAAATTATAACTCCATCATTCATCATATTTAAAACTTCTGTAAATATACTACAATTTAAGACACTTGGTCTATTTACATATTTTGAATTAAATATAAATAATGATAAATATGATATAAATATATCAAATTCATATTTATTTATTTCAATATTATTTAATTCAATACACAGATAACCTAAATTTATTTTATTAAACTCTAATATATAGCAATCTTTATTATCTATTATATTTTTTTCAATACTATATTTTATTTCTTTTTTACATATATAAAATAAATTTTTAGATATATATAAATCTATTATAACATCAATACTTATTCCATTTAAGTATAATTGATAATAATCATTAAATATTGATATTATATCAATAACTGATAAATTCTCGAAATTTTTATTATGAATGTCTTTTGTTTTAAAATTGTTAATATTATTTTCTGACATTTTTATATTTTTATATAATTAGATATTATAAAATAATTGATGAAAAAATATATCTTAGTTATTATTCTTATTTTAGTAATTATATTTTTATTAAGAAATTATAGTGAACATTATACTATTTTAGAAAATGATAATAAAAAAATATTAAGCTCTTCTTTACCAAATCAAAATACACGTCAAGGGTCAGATCCTTTAGATGGACAACTTTTTGAAGATGTTATATTATACAAAGGTGATAATACTTTAGAAGGCGAATTAGGATTAGAAAAATGTATAAAAAAATGTAAAGGAATGTGTGTAGAATATGGGATGACTGGTGATGCTTTTTGCTATCCAGAAAATTATTTAGAAATTAAGAATAAATATTTAGAAAGTATTAATTCTGAATTAAAAGCTAGACCACTTAAATAATTAACTAACTTAAATAGTATCTATCAGGAGTTAATAATAAATAAGGAGCATCATTTCTTCTAAATCTTGTAGGTTCATTCCAGAAATATCTTGGTCTATAATATCCATCGTATCCGTCACTTGGATAAACTGGATTATATAAATATGGATTATAAGGATTATAATATATATGATCTTCATTTGTAAGATATGCATCCTGTGGTCCCTTTGCATATAATTGTATTAACGCACCTGCATAATTTTCATTATGTTTCGATAAATATAATATTATAAATAATATTATTAATAAAATTATTAATAATTTTATATGTTTCATATGTATTATAAAATAGAAAAAAAATTGAAAAATAATATAATTTGATTTACATTAGATAATTAATTATTTATTATTTAAAGATGTCATTTGATTATCCCTCTTATTTTGTAAAGCCTAAAATCCAAACTTCACAGGCAAATTCAATCCAAGTTCCGGTGAATGTTCCACTTCATATAATTCATAATTCTTTTAATCCGATTAATCTATATGTTAATAATATAGGACTTTCGATTATGCAAAAACCTGAATATGATTATGTAGTATTTATAATTTTAACAAGAGATTCTTCTAATAACTTTTGTGGTTTGTTACCAATTACCATTTCAAATTATATTAATCTTTTTGCACAAAAAATTAATATAAATGATAATCCAGATTATATTTTAAATAATTTGATTAGATCTTATGGTATTGATCCAAACTATATTAATTCATATGGGAAATATACAAAAATAAAACATGTTGAAAAACATATTGATAAATCATATAAAATTGGTGTATTATATGCACCAAATATTTCACAAATTACATTAAATGAAAGTTATCAAAATATAAATAATAATGGACATCATATCGAATATGTTGATTTAAATAGAAATTATAAATATTGTAATGATTTTACTACTAACAATATTTTATTTGCTTTAAAATGTATGATTCGTGAAATGATTTAAAGATTTGTTTATAAAATAATATTGTGTGGATATCACACAATAGTCAATTTAACCAAAAATATTAATTAGTCCTATTATTAAAACTATTGTCAGAGATTATTTATTAAAATATTATTTATTATCTATAATCATGTTATTTATTATTGGAGTCGCCGTTATTTTTAGGATTAGACATAATCTTAAAAATTATATAAATATTTATTGAGTTTTTTGTTGTTTTTTCTTTTGTGTCATTACGAATATTATAACTGCAAAAATTATAATACAACAACAACATAATACAAAAGCTCCGCCATATAAAAGTGTTTTATTTGATTTAGCAGCAGGTGGAGGTGTAGATTTGGGTTTAGGCTCTGGTTCAGGTTCTGGTTCAGGTTCAGGTTCTGGTTTTTTATCTTCTTCTTCATCTTCTTGTTCTTCTTCTTGTTCTTCTTCTTGTTCTTCTTCTTCTTCTCCTTTATCATCACTTGCTGAATAATCGTATTTATATTTATCTTTATATTTTTTTGTTAAATCATCAACTTGTTTTTGTTGTTTTTTCATTTCATTTAGTTCTTCTTCTGTTGGAGGAATATATGGAGTAAGTAATTTATATCCTTGACAAAAATCAGAATATGTATTCCAACCTTCTAGTTTGGGACTAGTATCATATAAATATTTTGAATTTTCACAATATAAATTTTTAAAATCGGAACATTGTTTTTGACCATCATATATTTCCATTTCATCGCACATTTTTTTATCAACACTAACCATTTTTTTAATATATGGAACTTTACCTGCTGGATCTAATATATATACTTCTGTTTCATATATTTCATCTTCTCCAAATTTTAATTTACCTCCACAACAAGCTTTTTTTATAGTTGTATTACTTAATATTTCATTTAGATCATTTTGATTATCAGAAACACCAATTTTAGTTAATAAATCTGTATAAGTTGAATAATTTTGTTTATTAATATTATTTTTTATACTAGAATATACTAATGCATCTATTATATCATTTACATCAGATGAGTTTGTACTAGTATTACCAGTTGTCGTAGTATCAGACATATAATAATATATAATATTTTAAAATATTTAGAATATTATATTTTATATTTTTTATTATAATATATCAATTTCACGTTCTATATCATAATCGGAATCAATAGAACATAATGATATAGTATCATTTTTATCATAATTTTTATTTATAATAATATTTCTATTATCATGTTCTGTTTCATAATCTGTATCAGAATCTGAATCTGTATCCAAATCTGAATCAGATTCAGTATCATCTGAATTATCCATATAAAGTGTTTTCTTTCTTTTACAATATAATTCTTTTTCTTTTATTGATTTTTCTATTTTTCTAATATCTTTTATTAATTCTAATTGTTTTGTTTTTTCCTTTTCTATTTTTAAATTAATTTCTAATTCAATCCTATCAAACACTGCATCCTTTTTATTTACAACTATTTTATTAATTATATCTTCCATTATTAATAATTATGTACTACTAATATTTTATATAAAATTTAGCATATTTTAACTTAATTATTAATTTTTTGTAAGATATTACAATAAAAACGCATCAATTTTTAAGCGGAATCGTGTATATAATTACAAATATCTCCATATGAATTATCAATAAATAATTTATAAATTCTGCATAAATATTTTTTTAAATTTAATAAATCTGTATTTTTATCATAATCTTGAATGTTTGGTCCTTTAAATATTGGTATTATTAATAAATTACGTTCATTTTGTTTCCAGTTTATATTATTAAAATCAATAATAATTGTGTTTAATGGATTAAGATTAATCTGTTCTAAAGATTTTATTTCATTTTGATGTTTTAAATATATACCTTTGAATACATTTACACCTAATAAATTTATTAACATCATTATAACCAAATCAGTTTGTGTTTTATTCATAGATGAATATATATATATATCGTAATAATTAACAATTTCTAATAAGAATTCTTTTATAAAATTTCTATAATATATAACAGACATATTGTAATCAAAATCTTTATAAATTAATAAAAAATTATTAAAAGATGTATATTTTAGAATATCCCTTGCATCTATTAAATGACTTGAGAATATTAAAATTCCATTTAGATCTAATACTAAATTTGGTCTAATGTGTACAGATTCATTAAGATAATCAGGGTATGATTTATTATTAACAATTAAATGATTAAAAGAATTTAATATTTCACTTTCCATATAATTATTATAAATGTATAAAATTTTAAATTATTTTTTTTATTAATAAGTTATTATATATATGTCAAATACTAATATGTATAGTTTTAGTAAAGATAATGTTATAAACAATATAGATTCAAATAATATGACTGGGGGTCTTGATATTGGTTATAAACATGTATACGATATGATTAAAAAATCTATATATACTGAGGCAAAGCATTCAGACGACTTTTACGATCCAAAAGAAAGAGTAAAAACATGTGCTAAACACGCATCAGAAGGTGGATTAACTTTAAGATGTGATTCTGGTAAACTTTTAAAATATTTGATCAGAATGGAACTTGATAATTATAAAAAAGCTAAGGATAAAGATCCAACTGTAAGAAAGGAAGATTATTTAAGAATTATAAAACCTATAAAATTAAAAGATTTACAAGGTGACGACGCTGAAGATCAACAATTGATTACAGGTAAAATTGAAAGATTTGAAAAAACAAAAACACAATGTGAAGAAGAGTATAAACAAGAAATAAAGAGGATAGATAGTGATCGAAACCTTAGAGGTTTACAGAGAGAGGAGGCTAAATTAGCAGCTAAGGATAGAAAATCCGTTTGCCTAAATGCTGTAAAAAGTGGACCAATGTTTTTTAGAGAAAGTGCAAAAAAAAAACTTGAAACACAAAGAGATGAATTAAGTCAATTATATTTTTTAGATGTTGCATATCTTAAAAACTATTTTAAATTAATTCGTGAAAATATTCAAAAATTAGTAGATTTATTAGATTCGTGCCCCTTTTTAGTAAAAATTGATCAAGACGAAATTGCAAAAGGTTTAATGACTATATTATTACCGGACCTTATTAGAGATCTAGAAAATGTAAAATCTAGAACACCATTACAAGAACAACAGTTAATTAATTTAAAAAGTCTTGATAAGTTAAATCAAGCGAAAATACAAAGAAAAAAAGAATTTGCACAAAAAAGTACAAAAGAGAAAGCTATGGATTTTATAAATAATATGAAAGATAAATCCATAAATTTTATTAAAAAACAAGAAAGTTTTATTGTCGGTG
>JACCDO012367299.1_pt1 | contig 22804 bp, 52 predicted proteins | sample 7446101 | NCBI WGS metagenome assembly JACCDO01 (sample SAMN15323440, study PRJNA562643) | freshwater metagenome | isolation source: river surface water | place: USA:Blue River Watershed | collected 2017-08-16
ACTTACCTCATAGAATTGTTGCTAGTATAAATTATGGTAAAGAGTTTATTAAGAATACAAGAACTTCATTCGCTATTTTATATGAAGGTTCTCCTAACAATATTCAATCTTCTCTTTCTTACACATACGCAGGTGATTTGAATAACGATGGTTTCAATGGTAACGATTTAATCTTCGTTCCTAAAGATGCATCTCAAATCAAATTAACTAACGCATCTGCAGTAGGTGGTGTGGCTGATACAAGAACACAAGCTGAATTGTGGAATCAATTAGATGCTTTCATTTCAAATAACAAATACCTTAACTCTCGTAGAGGTCAGTTCGCAGAAAGACAAGCAGTTGTTTTACCTTGGGTTCATAGAGCAGATTTGAATATTACACAAGATGTTTATATCAAATATAAAGATACAAAACACACATTGAGATTTACAATGGACTTGTTTAACTTCACAAATTTTGTAAACAAAGATTGGGGAGTGAACAAAGTACCAACAACAATTACTCCACTTAACTTTGTAAGAATGGATACTGATGGAAAGACTCCTATCTTCTCATTCCCTTATTTGGATGGAAGAAACAAAGTACCTTTCACAGATTCATTTAGAGATAACGTAGGATTCAGTTCTCGTTGGCAAATGCAATTGGGTGTTAGATACATCTTTAACTAATAATAAAAAGGGGAGAATAAAACTCCCCTTTTATTTTGCCTTTTAATAAAATTTTAGTATCTTTACATAATGAGTAAAATTATAAATTTATTTGGTGGGCCATCAATTGGTAAGTCCACACAAGCAGCTGGGTTATATTATGAAATGAAAAAGGCTGGTTATAATGTAGAGATGCCTTATGAGTTTCCAAAGTTGCAAGCATGGGAAAGAAACGTATATGCAGTTAAAGACCAATTTTATATTACAGCTAATCAACATCGTAACATTTCTCGTCTTTATGGACAGGTTGATTATATTATTGTTGACTCGCCAATTCTATTTGGATTGATTTACAAAGATAGATACAATGATGAACCAGAATATCCTTCAATGTTCTATGGATATAAGTTTGATGAATTCATTGTTGATTTGCATTCAAGATATGATTCACTAAATATTGTTTTGGAAAGAGACCCATCAATGTATCAGCACGATGGTAGATTCCAAAATTTAGAAGAAAGTATTGAGATTGATAAAGAGATTGCGGCAATGTTAAACAAATATTCAGTAGAATATTTTAAAGTTCCAATAAATAATGATACTGCCAATATCGTAATATCTTTATTGTAGAATAATGTAAATGATAATGTATCATAATAACTTTGAGGTAACAAATTGTGACTTCAAATAACTTCATAACATTTTATAAAGATATTTATTTAAACAAATCGGCGCTTGTTTTATTATTAAGTTATTAAGATTTAAATTAAACTGATAGAAACATGCAAACAATTGTAGATTTCGTATTCAATCTTCACTTCGTTGTAGGTGCGGTAGTTGGATACTTAGTAGTTCCTTACTTAGTAAATTTCGCTAAGAAGTTCATTAAGAAGTAACTTAGAATTAAGCCCAAAGTTTAAATTAGCTAATTAAACAAAACCCTCTAAGAAATTAGGGGGTTTTTTATTTTACTTAATATATATTATTGAAACCTTGTGGTTAATCCTTTAGTGTTCTTAGAAACATTCGAGTTGAAAATAAAACCCTCAACGAATAAAGGCTTAAATAAACAAATAAAAACAAGACAATTATGTACACAAACATTACGAGCACATGGTATGCTCCTACAAAAAGACCAGAGGCCTTTATCACTAAGGCTAAAAAAAGAATCAAACAATTTGATGGAAAGGTTTATCTCAACGATGGAGATGAATACGAAATTGAACTTTTCAACCCTACATTAGAAGTAGTTCTAGCAAAAATCAAACTCGATGGGGATTATATTGCCGGTGGTGGTATAGTTCTTAGAAGGGGTGAAAGAGTATTCTTAGAACGATTCTTAGATAGTCCTGAGAGGTTTAAATTCTCAACCTATGAAGTTAATGGAAAGAACGTAGAGGTTCAGAATGCGATTGCAAATAACGGATATGTGGAGATTGAGTTTTATTCAGAACACAAACCATTCGTATCAAATGGAATATTATATGGGAATAGCACATCAACAAATTTAAATTTAGTTAATGGTAATCCTATTACGTTTACTACAACATCATCGGGTGGAGCTACTTTCCTATCATCAACTCTTACAAGCGGTACAACTACTAACACATTTTACAACGCAAGTTTAAATGCTAAAAGTTTGGTAGCTGATACATTTGATAAATTAGAACAACAAAAGATTTCTCATTTATCGGATAGAAAGATGGAAACCGGCACAACTGAAAGAGGTAGTGATTCCAATCAAACATTTCAGCATACAAACAAAACATTCAATTCGTTTTCGTTTTGGAATGTAGCTTGGCAAATATTACCAAACTCACAAAAACAATATACCGTAGAAGAACTAAATGTAAACTATTGTGGAAATTGTGGAGCTAAGAGAAAGAAATCATCTTTTAAGTTCTGTCCACACTGCGGAACTAAATTCTAATAAGTTATAAATAAATCACAAGGTATTCAAAAGAAATAGGGAGTTATTACACTCCCTTTCTTTTTTATCCATTGTATGCTAAAATTCTGTCAATCTTACCATCACTATTCCAATCAATGATATCTACAACTTTGTATGTCACATCCGATATGTGTAATGTGAATTGAGTAATAGTAGTTTTATCTGCTTGTTTTATATCATCAATTTCCATTTTGAAATCATTAACAAAAAGATTTTCATTCATTTCTAAAACAGCTTGCTTACCTTTCCATTCACCATTCCAATCTCTCAGGTGAACATCTTCCGAATACATTTCGTTTTCCAATCCTTTAACGTTCTTAGTTGAGAATAGCTCAAAATAACGTTTTGTTTTTTCTATTAAATTCATATTATTATTTTTTAATAACCAAGATGATGATTGTATTTTATCGCCCAATCCATCAATAAGTTCAATACCTAATCTTTCACAAACTTCTCTTTCTGGTATAGTATCGTTGTTTTGGTCTCCACCATTTGCGAAAGCAAGATGATATCTATCCGAAAACATATCGTGAAATTGTTGAAGTGTATAACATTGAGTTCTATCTCTATCGGAAGATATCAATGCATAATCAACATACTTAATAGCCTTAACTATTTCTAATCTTTCAGTATCACTCATAAATTCGGAAGAACCTTTCAATTCCCTTTGAAAATCAGAATTTACAATAACCCATAACTTATCAGCTTGGGATTTTGCTTTTTTAAATAACTCTAAGTGTCCTTTGTGAAGTGGATTAAAATATCCACTAACTATAATTGCTTTTTCCATTTTTATAACGTATTTAAATAATGTACTAATGATTCTCCAAATAATTCCATATCTTCCAAAACTGCTTTATAAATAATATCTTCGATGGCATCGTTTACACTTTTCGAATCATCCATCATTGCTATTCTATAAGCGGTTTCAAAGTATTCACCTTCAATTCTATCCTCTCTAAATATAACTATTGTAACACTTCGTTTTCCTTCTTTGTGGAAAGCCTGTAAAGCATAATGAGTTTTTTCCTCAATTATCTTACCAATCTGCCAATCGCCAAACCAACGATTCTTTATCTTCTTATAGTTCTCTATTATCAACATAATTAAAAAGGTAGTATTGGGTGGTATTCATCTACAACCGATTCTATCATATTCCAAAATGTTTTATAATTTATACTTTTTGCATCTAACCATATTGTTTTATCCCACTCACCCGCATCATCGTGAATGTAACATTGGTAAAAGGTTTCCGATGATGGATAACTTGGATTTTGAAGGTTTCTACCTAAAGTTATATATACTCTTAATTTCGGTTGGGTTCTCGCCATTAATTGAAATAAATAGTGTTCATCCGTTTCATCAGCAGAAATAACATCCCAACCATAAAATACGGCATAGGTTAAATCTCTAGAGTAATTTTGTATCACCAACTTCCCCTTCGTGTCGAAATTCGGATTTTTTGGGGTTTGGTTTGACTGATAGAGCTTCCCAGCTCCAGCTCCCACTACCTTTCCCAATCCTTTTGTTCTCATTATACTCATATTATATTGATTCTTTTAGGCACATACCCATCATCTTAACAGCATTACGAAAATCCGATAGGTATTCCGATGTAACGATATGTTTGGGGCACTTCGGGTAATTTAACCGATGTACCCATTTCTTATCTAAACCATCCCACTCACCGATTCGGAGTATCTCTACCCATATATACCTCTTTGAGAGTGATTCGGTATCTTCGAACTGAAAGCGGTATAGTGTTTCGTTTTGTATTGTGTTAGTACATACGAATCTATTGTTATAGAATATCTCTCCTATCATCTTATTGTGATTCTGAATGTATAGTATGGGTGGGGTATTTATGTCACGCATGCTTTTGTATTATATTGGTGAAGTTACTTGTTATGTTATGTAGGTCTTTCATATACCTTAAACTCATTCTCGTTATTAGTTTTTGGTTGGGGAAGTGTAGGGTGACTACTCTATCGCCGTCCGCATCCGTAAATACGTTTCGTTCCACTTCTATCCAATAGGTCTCTGCCCATCTACCACTTACATTGTATCCACCTTTATGGAATGAAAAACGATAAAGTGGGTCATGCTCTTCTGCTATACCACACTTCCATTCCCCAAACATCAATCCTTCTAACTTCTTATAGTTTTCTATCACTAACATATTAATATGCTGCTTTTTTAGCGGTTATCTTTTTCTTTTTAGGTATCACCTGCTCTATTGTTTGTTTCATAGGGAATAGAATGTTAATCCACTTATCCCACCCAATCATCTCTTTGAATGTTTCCCACATTGTAGGTTTCTTAACTTCCTCTTTAGGAACATACCAATTAGGTTGAGATATTGCCGGTGGTTTTGGTATTTGATATCCACCAAATGAATGCCCACCACCATTAATCCTTTTTGTAACCGTAGATAAAGATGATGTATGATATGTAGGAATACCAATTGATAATATATCATTAAACTTATGTAGGGTTCTTGCTAAAGTTCTACAAAAGGCATCAAATGTTTGGAACTCATCTTTGGATAGAGCTTGAGTATCGTTGATAGGTTGTGTTTGAAAGCGGGATACAACCATAGCACGATTATCCATTCGGGCTCTTAATGTCCACAATCCTTTAATTTGGTCCTCTTTGAAAAGACGAAATTGAGTAATAACGGCAGTATTTCCTCTAAGTTCAAACATCATTGTATAATGGTCTTTGCGCTCATCAACCATATAACAAGTCCACTCACCTATGTTTACTCCATTTAGTTTATCTATGTTTTCTAACTTTATCATTAATTATTTTTTAATCGTTCCATTATTATTCTATCCAACAAACTAAAGAATGCCGATTTTTGTTTGAATACATCACCCCATACATTTTCAGTATAGATTGAATTGGTACGAGAAATCCAACGAACATCCAAATAAAATGCCCCATTCCATTCATAACCTTCTGAAGTTCTTCTAATAATCACTTCACCATTATCGCCAGGGTTTCCACCCTTTATATGAAATATAAAAAAATATTGGTCATTAAAGCTATCCCAACCAGCTTCATCTATTTTTAAGTGTTCGGTTTCTTTACCTCTAATACTTTCAAAGTTTTCTATGGTTAATCTCTTTATCATTTTGCTCCTAATATTTGAGTAAATGTGTTTACTATATTAATAATATCTCTTGCGTAATCAGCAGTTACAACGAACTTTGTTGCTTTATCATCTAAGTAAAGTACATATATTAATCCATCTTTATAGTTAGATAGGCTTGAATCAGCAGTTCTACAAAGAGTAATCTTTTTGACATCATCTATCTTACCACTAATGTTTCTTCTCTCTACAATGAAATGATAAAAGTTATTGTCTTCCCTAACTTTATCACAAGTCCAATGTACATCATACGAATAATGCTTAATCTTTTCTATATTATCAATTGTCAACATTTCACTTCGTTTATAAATGATTCAATCAATCTTGTCATATCCCATATATCCCTAATATCATTTTTTGTTACCCAATAGTGTTTCCAACTAATGTGGTGACATTGTAAAAGATATTCACCTTTATGTGGATGTGGTTTACCATCTTTTAATTTTGGTTTATGCCTTGCTAATGTAATTTCTATACGTTTACCACCTTCCACATCAACAAAGAATGAATAATGTGTATCCGCAACTACTATATGTAGGTCAAACCCCAAAGAGTTACTCAACTTATCTATGTTATGTATTGTTAGCATATTATCGTTTTTGATAACCAGTAAGGAATCGTTCAGTAACCCAAAGTAAAAATTCAGAACGATTACGAACTTGACTAAAGTCCAATTCATAAGTTGCCATTACCCAATGATTATCTTTATCGGCAAATCTTATAACAACGGTATCACCGGGCTCCCAATTTTTTAATATAGCCATCTTCACATCCAACACACCATCTCTTAGAATACGAAATAGGTATTCATGCGGATTTTCTCTTTGATATACTAATTCAAAGTCCACACCACCGGTTAGGGCTCTCATTGAACTATTTAACTTATCAGGGTTTTCTATCTTTAACATAGGATTAATTTGTGGCGATTAGGACAAGAAGGGCTAAAGCAATCAAATAGATTGTCAATAACTTTTCACTATCACCTAATGTGTTCCAAAATCTTTTTATATATTTTACCATAAATTTATTAATTTCTATAAGTTTTACTCTCATCCCAATACGTTTTACCTAATCGGACAACCTTCTCAAAATAGGAATAGAACGTTTGAAAGTTTTCGATTTCAGATTTATGTAATTGCTGACATGTTACTCCGTGCAATCCCATCCAATACAATTCATACATTCCATTCTTAGGTTCTCTTTTAAGACGAATATCAAATCCACCTTCCCATTGTGGATATGGAGAATTTGATTTATTCGGAAGTTCATTGAAATAAAAGATATAATACCAGCTACCAAAGTGTTTTTCGGCAGTAACATCAATAATCTCTCTATTACAAAAAAGGTGACCCTTCATCTTTTGGACACCATTAATTGTTATTACCATATACCTTTAATCTTTAAGAAGTTAAGGAATGATGACTTAGGAGCGTAGTTACCAAAATCATATTGTCCATTCATTTCTCTAGCTCTAATGAATCCATCGGGCTCTACATAGGAACGGGATACATTCAGTTCCTTAGCCCATTGTTGGTAACCTTCACTAACTAATGTCGATTGACGTTCTAATTCTAATTGCTCAATCTTTGATAAATCAGAGTAAGCAGATAATAATTGCTCTTTCATATAAGGGGTTTTTATTTTTGGTTATCAAATAGATTATCAATAAAGATAGGAGAATAATCAGAACTCTTTAGTACCGAACACAATTGTGTAATACTACGATACGAAAGGTCTAACCAACTATCCTTTCTCTTTAACTCTTTTAGTAAGTCACCACCCGATAGGGGATAATTCTTACTAAACTCTTTAACTACCATTTGGTCCTTTTCGGACATTCTTTCAAATAATTTCATAATAAGGGGTTTAAATAAATTAATTACTTTTTCTTAGCTCGTTTCTTTTTAATAGGGTTACCGGATTCATCCAAAGGTTCACCATTACTTTCTACCATCTTAGTAGCTTTAGCACGTTTCTTTGTTTCGGTAGCTGGTAACGTTTCTTCTACAATAGGAGTAGTACCATCATTAAAAGAACCACCAATCGGAAAAAGTTGACCTTTGCCAGGAACGTTGATAGAATGAATCCTACCATTCTTACCCATAATTACAATATCGTTATTAGGGTTAGGACCGTAGATAACACCATTAATTTTTACTTTACCATCGTTTGCTTTGAAACTTTCCATTTTGTTTTATTTTAGTTAATAATTAGATTTTCTCAATGTTGAATCCAACCAATTGAATGAAGTTAGGATTAAGGGGATGTTTCTTCCCAATCATATTATCTTTCAACCCTCTAAGGTATCCGTATTGTGTTTCGATGAAGTACATCTTAGAACCATCGGCAGTTGAAGTGATAGTTTTCACCTTATCCGCTTTCAATTGAAGGGTAGGAACTTTACCCATCTTACCATAGGTATCCGAAAGTGAAGAACGGACATTCATACAATTAGGAGTACGCTTGACAAGTATATCTCTCTCACTTCTACATTCTTCAGTAGTACCAAAGAATATCCTTTCACATTTAAGTGTAGACTTCTCACTATTGACCTTACGCTCAAATTCGGTAATCATAGATTGACGAAGGGGATTATGTATATTGTGTTTGAAGCCAGATAGTATATTGGTTATATACGTCTTAGAAGAATACCCCTTAGAAGCATTCACCCTACCATAGTGAACCGAACCATCCGTAAAGGTAGTTTTGTAAAGGTAGGACATCCCATCGTTAGGTTTGAAGGATTGAGATTTTTTCGATTTGTTGTTCATTTTGTTCATATTTTATCTTTTTATTACATAGTAAAGATACGAAAAAAAGTTGAGACTACCAAAAAAATCCTGTATTTTACCCCCTTTTTATCTCGTTGAAAATCAATGACTTACCTGAGTGGTCCTAATACCTGACGTAAGTGGTTGAAAATCAATCCCTTACATATTAGCCGCTTTTCCTTCGTTTTAAGCCCCTATCCATCCAAACCATACGAATATACCACCCGAAGTAAAGAATCCAAAAAGAAAGGGACGTAATCCACTATAAAAAGGAAATAGCTAAATTGATAGAGTACCACCCCAAAGTAGCTAGATAGGTACTACCTTAATATATAAAAATCCAGTACATGAAAATTCCTGGCTCCGTACGTGAAAGGGTTAGGCGTGGGTCTTACTGCTTCACTTGCTCTGAGTTCCAAGTAATTCAGTCCCCCCTGGTCCCATGCAACCTGTATGTATGCTATATTCCCTGTGCATGTGCATATACTATATACTGCATACTTATGCAACCTGTATGTATGCTATATTCTAGCGGGAGCATATATACTATATACTATATACATGTCCGGTGGGGTATTATATTTGCTATTTTCTTTTTAGCTAATGTCCGGCTATCTATTTAGTGTCTCTATATACTATACTACCGTATATACTATATCCAGATAGTATGCATATTGTCCAGCTTATAGTAGGGAGTAGTATATTATCACCATGCACCGTATATAGGAACACTACACCCGAAATTAGGAAGGTCAGAATTAATTGCCAGATTTTCATTTTAGATGGTAGCTATATAACGTTCCACAATCATCATCATCCAAGTCATGCTCTACAACCTCAACACCAGCGGGTTCCAATAGGACTTGTAGTATGTGAGTATTGACCCGCCTCCAATATCCGAATCGGAAAGCTAGGGTATCTTTACCATCATGTACTTTAGTGAGCTGAAATTCACCAAACTCATTTCTGATGGCTAATAGGATGTTTAAATCAAGATTCATATATAAGGGGTTTTAAAGATTAGTCTCTGGGATGAAATTTTAAACTGAATAACACATTCTCAGGCTTTGTAGCCAATAGAGCTTCAATATGTTCATTGGCTCTTTGTTTAGCTCCGAAGTGTCCGAACTCCATTACATCATAGTACCCTAGGGTCACCTTATAGATGTGAGTAGGGAATTTACCACTACCATAGTACACCCTATGTTCAATATCACTACGTTTTACATTTGGTAGCTTGAGTAGCGAAGTGATTCGGTTTGATGAAGCATTGACGGTGAAGAAATCGAAATCATTCATATTATAAGGGGTTAAGTTATTTATTTAGCTTTTCCAAACACTTACTACATACATTAGCTGGGGATTCTTTGTGTAGCTCAGTAAAGTGTTTGATATTGGTAACGAATGTACCTTTTGAATTTCTTTGTAGGTGTCTACCACATTCCGTTCTTGAGGGGTGGTATTTACCATTACCCAAACTTTGAAAAAGATGTGCTTTATAATCCATATTAAAGCTTGATATATTTTTCAGTAAATTCGATTCGGTTAGTGATGTGGGTAGGTAGCCCCATTTGTTTAGCCATCTCTAAGGTATCTTCATAAAAGTACCCATCCCATATACCACACAATTGGTTATATAGGGGAGTGAACCAGCTTTCATCTCTATCCATATGGTAGTCCTCCACCATTCGGAGGGTTTGGGAGTGAAACTCCATCATCTTATCGGAGAACAATTCGTGGCGGTTAAATCGGAGAGTATTCATATCGTTATCTTTTTATTACATAGTAAAGGTAAATAATATCTAGCTAAAAGTCAAGGGGTTTGTGATATATTTTTAAATTATTTTTGACGATTTGTGTCAAAAAAACAAGCCCCAATGTAGACACATCAGGGGCTTTAAGTTATGAAACACAATAACAAACCAAATAATCTATTAAGAATGAGCCCTCACATCGGAGTCATACATAGCTTCCCAAGCCTTATATGCAGCCGAACCCATAGGTGCGTTCGCATCTGGCTTTACTTCAATCACCTCAGCGTTCAGATAGTTAGCTGCCAGTAGAGCATCTACTATCTTATTGAATGCCACCACTTCAATACCGGTGGACCTCTTTTGTTTATTCTTTGTATTGATATACCCACCCATAGCGGTCATCAATGCGGACAACTCGTCCTGCGAAAATATACTAACCAATTTTTCAGTATTGATATTCATATTACTTACGTTTAATATAGGTTTGATAAAAAGCTGTTACAAAGGCGTATCCTACGATTGAAACTAAGCTGATTAGGATAAACTCAGCGATTGAAATGTGCGTACCCATAGTGATTATTTTAAAATGAATTTAACAATAGTACCGAAACCATTAGCGGCTAGGTCCGATTTGATTTCCGAGTGGAACTTCTTAGGGAACTTACCCATCTTTACAGGGTACTCACTAAGGATTCGATTGATAGCTGTATTCTCAGCTTTGAAGATACTAAGGAACTCACGCGCCTCATTGAAGGCTTTACGTGTCTTACATTGGATTCGGTGAACATTACCCAAAAAGTCAGTATATTCAACTGATACGTTGAATCTGGGGTTTTCACTCATTTTACTAGCGGAGAAATTTCTGAAGGGGTTTTCGTTATACATATCTCTTATCATTTATTACATAGTAAAGATAGGGACAATTCCCGAATCTACCAAATTTTTTTATCATTATTTTGTAAAATTGTTGCTTGATAATCAATGAGTTGTACATATATTTTCCGCTAATATGTAAGTTATTGATAATCAATCAGTTATGAAAGGGGGGTAAAAAGTGTGAATAGTTCTTTCCCCCTTGTGTAGGGCATTAGAAGACGGACCAGGACCTACACAGTTTAACTTAAAAGATAGGGGACAGTAAATAGCATTTTTTGGTATGAAATGACGTAACGTGTTAGTTAGGCTGTATAACGTATGCCGCTGAGGAGAGTGGAACGAGTGGTACGACTGGAACAAGTGGGACATGGGGTACTTCGGCTCTGGTACTTGGGGAACGTCTGGTACTTGTGGTACTTCCGCCGGCTAGTTAGGGCACGAAAAAAGGATACCAAATAGGTATCCTTAATATGCGTACTGTTAGAAGGGTATTAATTACTTCACTTCAGCTGCAGGTGCCGCTGTAGTATCAACAGCTGCTGCGGTAGTATCTACAGATACTGCAGTTGTATCAACAGCAGTTGAATCAGTTGTAGTTGCTTCAGTTGAAGCGTTTCCACCACAAGCTACCAATGTAGTAGCGATTGCGAAAATTGCGATTACTTTTTTCATCTTTGTTTGTTTAAATTAAATTGTTTACCTTTTACTATAACTTTAATAAGTATTCACTTTTTAGAAAAAAATGGGACCGAATGGGCTTTACCTTCGGTCCCTATTGAGTCCTAAAAATTAACCAACCCACTCATTACGAAGCTGCTTAGCTTTCTTTAATGATGTTTCGTACTGAGAGTACATTACGCCATCTTCGGTTACACGCACACGGTAGCTTACAGTACCTGATGGACGAGTGATTTTCTGAATGTTGTTTGAAACAGTCTCATAGATGTTTCCTCTTTTTGCGGCTTTACGATTTGCCATAGTTTTGAATGGTTGACCTCATACACCAATAGGTTTTGTTAATATAAGTGAGCCCGTTAATAAGGGTGGATACTCTATACCCTATCAATTAAGAATACCAAAGATACGAAATAAATTTGATATTGCCAAATTTATTTTTAAATATTTTCTACGTCCAAGGGAACGATACCTGCCGCATCCATCTCTTTAAGGATAGATTTAGCACCTTTAGCGATGACCTTTTCACTATCCAATGCTTCGATGGCATTGATAGCGTAGGTAGTGTTCGCATATCGCTTACCTACAATACTCTTAGCCCATGCCGGTGCGGAAGCAATGAATACCATATCGGGTAAGGACTCCGTACCTATTGGTTCAAGGGTGACACGTTTATGTTTGAATACTTTCACTTTAGCAATAGCCGTAGCTTTTTTAGATTTTGTGACTTTCTTTTTAGTAGCCATATTATAAGGGGTTTAAATTAATTAATTACTTTACGAATCCGATACGTTTCCAAGTACCATCCCATTCGTTACCATTCAGATACCATGCCCAGTTCTTTTGATTAACATGCACATTAGGTAATCCGTTCAAACGTTCTTTTGTAGTATTAGAAGCCCATCCAGCATTCGATACACTCATAACACCTAATGCGTCAATAGTAGCGATAGTGTTACCATGTAGTTTTAACTTAGTGTAGCCCATATCAACTTCTACACTCATATTACCTTTGTTGAACTTACGGCCAGCTAAGAACGCTGAAACCGATTCTTGTGTGATTTTTCTACTCATATTATCTTATCTTTTATTACATAGTAAAGATACGAAGGATTCCTGAGAATTCCAAATATTTTTTACATTTTTTTTGTAAAAAGTCCTAACTGGTTGATTATCAACGAGTTACATATTCATCAATCTGGTCCACCGCATCGGCGTACCCATTGGACCAGCTTAGTTCCTTTTCCCATTCTATTGCTTGGATTAAGGCTTCCTTCTGGGACTCCGTTAAATAAAGTGAATTAATTAGCTGTTCGGTTTCTATTTCGAAATTTTCCATTGTATATAGGGGGTTTAAATTATTTAACAATCGTAGCGTGACCGCCGGAATTCGTATCGGTTACAAACCAACTCCAATCTTCATCAGAATAGAATCTATCCCAATTCGGACCCTTAACTAAATTTCTACCTTCATAAGCGATGACACCAATATCTTTGAGGTTACGTTTAATAGTATTGTAGTAACCATTCACATTGATACTATTAACATTAGCACCTTCATCGTTGAACATAACACGTACAACATTAACCCAACTCTTAGTTTTGGAAGGTAACCAATCGTAATCGTAAAAATCGGTAAGGTAATTGTATAGGGAATCGTAAACCCTACATATCATTTTTTTGTTAGCAGAATCGTAACCTACTTTGGACTCGAATAAATCTCTATCAATCATATATCTAATTTTTATTACATACCAAAGATAGGCATAATTCCTGAGAATTCCAAATAATTTAGCTAAAAGTTTTCCACATTTCGTAAGTCATTGATTATCAACAAGATCCGCTCAGGATGCGGTCCTATTTAACATAATATCATTTATAAGACTTTTGGGGTGTTTTCGGACGTAACTCGTTGATTCTCAATAGCTGACGTATTTAACATAATATACGTTATATAACAATGCGTAAAGGGCTCACCCCGCCCTCCACTCCCTTAAAGATACGAAAAAAATCTGAGAATTCCAATAGATGTGAATAACTTTTTTTCTCAATGCAACTTATTGAGAATCAATTCGTTATAAGCCATCTCTAAGCAATCCAACCATAGGGCCTCATCTCCATCCGTTGAAAGTTGTCTTTGAATTTGTTTAGCGTAAGATAGCAGCTCCTCATCCATACCGGCTAAGGTAGCTTGTTGAATCATATAGGATTCTGTAAGCATATATGTGGTTTATTCGTCTGTATCGGACCAATCTTTTATAGAATCTAAGCAACGCTGGAGCTTGGACAATTCCACCTCAGCCTTAGATATTATGTCTTGTTGTACTTTAATCTTATGCTCTAATAGATACCCAGCTGCATATTTTCTACCCCACTGTTTAGGATAGTGAAAGTTATTCCCAATAGGGTGATACTCACCTCGGACTAAGGTAGGTTTATCCATCCTATCCACTACCGGGTAATACTCACCGAGCTCATTCTCAAATAACTGCATGTTACAATGCATGGCTCTATTCGAAGCTACCTGCTCACCCGGCGCTACCCTTTTACCTCTACCCGGCTTTCTTTGTGGCTTACTTTGTTCTTCGTTTGTATGCACGTTTCACTAATTTTTCATTCTCCCTAGCTTGTATTTCGTAGGGGTTATTCTTATATCCGTACTTAATCTGATAATGATTATACCACCTGAATGTTTGTTGTGCATGTGTCCATTCGTGTAAAATAGTCTTTTGGACAGATATCATTCGTTTACATTGAGCTAGGTTTATCCAAATGGTTTTCTCCCAATCGTAATACCCACACTCCGAATTCTCATTCATATCCCAATAAAAAGCAATTGCTTCACACTTAGATGCTCCCAATTTGTCATGGGCCCAATTCCAAAGCCTGTTGCAATCAAATCGCATACCTTTCGTTTTATTACTTACTCTCATAAATATATCGTGATTTGAATATACAAATATACGAAAAATTTCTCACATATCCAAATCTTTTTTATTTTATCCATCCGCACCCTTAAAGTTACGAAAAATTTTCCATATAAACAAGCTTTTTTCCATTTATTTATCCACAGCTTTCCCACATTCATAACTCATTGATTATCAGAGCTTTGTTGTGTATCCGAATATACAAATGTAAACAAGTAGGACTTTAATCAGCTCTCATAACGTATTGGTTATCAATGGCTTATCCAGCTCAGCTAAAGTGTTAGTTGAAGTTTACAATTGTGAATCGGTATGTGGATAAGTGTGTGGATAAAAAAGCTCGTTCGTGTGTAAAAATACCTCGAGAAAAATTTTGCTTAAAGCTAAAGAATCCGTATATGGTCACATTGTGATATACTATACTACCAATTGACACCCTTATTATTTGAGTAGTGGTAAAAAGTGGGTGAAAGTGGTAAAGTGTGGAATTGATGACACGTAGTGGTTTTCAATAACTACCCTGTATCAAAATATAAATGTATCTGAATAGACGTATATTTAGGTAGTCTTGGTAATTAAAAAACGTAGGTATCAAATTAGTTTTTCTTCCTGAATATAAAGTACCTAATCAATTCCCAAAAGATAGTTACAAAGAAACTCATTGACATCGTTAAACCTATCATTGTTTCGATATCATTTGTTAAGAATCCACAAAGTAAAAAAGATATTATCAGTATAAGAATAAAGCGCAACATGTCAAGCTCTTTATGGTTTTTATTTTCCTAGCTCTTTATGGTTTTGTTTTCCTATCCATTAATCCATAGGTAAGCCTTAATCATTATGTACAATACAGCCAATCCTTTAAGAGAATAGAATATCAGTACAGCCCACAAAGCCCATCGGTATTTTTTTAAGTATTCTTTTATACGTTTCATAGGAATAGTGTTAAGGTAGCAGCAATCAAACCAGTCCACCATACCCAACGGGCTAATTCAAAATACGGACGGGGGTTTCTATTCGATTTCATTTGTAGTCCTATTTGTAGTAAGGAGCTCGTACTTTTTTTGGATTATGTTTCGTATTTGGGAGCACAATTCGTATTCCTCTAATCCTATACATTCCGTTAGTAGCCATTGTAACTTTTGAATACGGGATTGTAATTCGATACGTTCTCTACCCGTTAAATTGTGTGTGTTAATAGTATCCATAATAGTACGATTGTAGCAGTGATTAGTAGGAGCTCGGACCCTTCACCCTTACTCAGCTCCTTATATTCCCTTAGTATCTTTTTAATCCTTAATCCCATTCGTTACCCCTTTTGATTACTCCCTTTCCTTTCCCTTTGTATTCCTTTATATACATCCAGTTCATACATACGATATATACGATTAATCCTATTCCTATTTCGGGAGTGTATTCCATTTGAGCTAGATTTAAAAGTGCTTAGTTTTCTGAATCTATATCTTCGTGATTAGTGTTTATATACCTATCCACTATATACTGTCCTACTATATACCCTGCCATCATTCCTATTGTGATTACTACTATTAACATACTCTGTATTATCTTTATTCGTGTCCGGCTACAAGCCATTCGTTATGAGTCCATTCCTGCCGTTTGAAATACCATTGAACCCGTACCCTCACTTTCAATCCTTTCAATCCATTCCCCACTCTTTGTTAAGATTCCTTTGATTTCATAAGGACCACTCTTTAAGTGAATACTCAAACCTTCCTTTACATCCCCCACTTTCACACATTCGATTTCGGTATCCGGTTGATAATTCTCTTTTGTGTGATTACGAAAGCCCGATTGCCAATCCCCTATCTGCTCCATAAAGTACCTACCTTCGGGCAATTGCGCCATTTCCGAATTGTACGCCCACCATTGATTGATTATACTTCTTAATTCTGGTTTTGTTTTCATATCGTTCACCCTTTTGAGCTGGGTAGCTTGTTTAGTTTACTCTATTAAATATATACTATCAAAAAAATTTCCCCATCGACCCGATTTCCGATTCACCGATACGATAATACAAATGAATAAGATAATATACTGAAAGGAATATATACTATGTATTTAATGAAGTTTGTATCATTAATTCTAAAAGAAAATTATCAAATGTTAAATTGTCCATCCTTACCCAAGCTTCTCTTTTGTTTTTAGTATTAAGTATCTTATATCCGTCCGGCGTATTCGATACCCTTTGTAGTGTATATACTATTGCTCCACTTATTGAAAATGCATTTGTATCGTCATCTTTTGGTAGTACAACTATTTGGTAATTGTATCCATTTTCCTCAATTCTACCTATAGTCCACTCTTGTGTATTTGATTTTGTCCAAAACGTTTGTGCTTCTATTTTCTTATAGTTTTCTATTTTGAGCATACTATTTGTTCACTAGCTTTACATTTAAGTACATTGCCGATGCTATAAGTATTAATCCTATTCCACCCAAACCCGGCGAGTCATCCACTTCACCGAATACAACTGCCAATGTACCCACTACCGTAACTACTATTGCCGAAATACTTTTTAAGATTCTCAAACGTCTATTTGTACGCTCTTTTCTACTCTTTTGAATTTCGGTTTGATATTTCACAACTTCTAATGCTTCACCCAATCCTATCGGGTTACCTTTACGCACCTCGTCAGATAAAATTTCTAATCTTTTGTTTTTCATTTTGATATTGCTTTACTAATGATGTCCACTATTCTATTAATACGCCACTCACTCTTTTTTTCCTTTATTGTTTTCGGTTCGTCATCTTTTGTATTGTTATATACATTAACCGATGTATTGTATTGATGTGTTAAGGCTTGATAATATAAAGAATGTAAGTTATTTGGTATGTTTGTAAAATCAGCTTCAATTGTTACCGGCATTTTAGTACCCGTTCCGTATATTTGTATTGAAGTTTTGATTTGAACCTTACCGCTACCTTTCATTGTTAGCCTACCATTGTCCGGCGATATAGTTAAGTTACTCATTAGCCCATACTATTTAAAACTTTTCTAATTGTACGTTTAACCATACGTTGTGCCCAAATTAGTGCGATTACCGCACCTACTCCGATTCCTATTAAGAATCCCCAAATGAATTGAAACATGTCCATAATTTATTATTTTAATAAGTCTTTGATTTGCTCTATTAAGATTTCAGGTGTTTGTAATTTACTTTTATCCAACATTCTGCGTAGTGGAACTGAATTAGGGTGCGGTGATTGACCTCCGATTACCTTCCAATACCATAATTCGTATTGTGGACCTATTGGATTCCTTTCTAAATTAACTTGAATTGTATTCCTTCTGTTGAATTTATACAACTGAAATAGGTATGTAGTATTTGTAGTTTCTACTTTACCTATACGCCATTCCCCTACGTCCCTTCGATATAACTTTGTTATGTTTTCTATTGTAAGCATTTATTCCCAAGTTATAGATGTATCAATTAGTGTTTCTATTTTTTTAAGAAACAGGTCTTTATCCTTAATCACATTCAAATCACAATATACCATTGTCTTATTAAAAGTATTTTCCAATACATAAACAGGATTAGCTTCCTTTCTTAATTCAATTGTTTGTGAAAATGGTGTCTGCTTATCCCTAATATGAAAGTAAGTTTTTACCAATGAGTCATCACATTTATGAATAACAAATCTGTCATTGTGAAATGTATTACCCTCAATTCTATTTACGTTTTCAAACTTTAGCATTCAATTTCAATTATTGTGTACGTTTCGTGTCTGAATATCTTATAATTTTTTAAGTATCGGTTGTCCAAGCTTATACATAACTTTCTCAAATCAATTAGTACATCCTCTTGCTTTTCCCCTTTTTTATATCCTGTTATATGCATTGGAGCAAAATCAATACCCAAATTAAAATAATCCATTGGTATTACTATTGGTATGTGAATTTCGTATTTCATCTATACTGCCATTACTGCCATAAATAAAAAGAACCCTATCATTGCTAATACAATAAACCAAGTCCAAATGTTATCTTTTGTGTTTTCGTTTAATTTCATGTCTATGTTTTATAAACCAAATTGAATGAATCATCAATACGCAACTATTAACAATAATTGTAGGCCATGCCATAATACCCACTCCGTAAGCAATCCAAAACATCGAACCAATTGAATTTATAAACCTCAAACGTTTTATGTTTTCAATTGTGAATGAATAAAGGACTACTACAGTTCCTATGTATCCAAATATATCCCAGTTCATATTAATTAAATAAGTCTTTAAATAATTCAGCTTCCCACTCCCTAACTTGCGTTTGCTTTTCAACTTCAGTTTTAAACCTTTCGGGTGTTAATTCATCTAGCTCTTTAATATCAAAGTGCTGTGTTGGTATTGTAAAGACTTGATATCCGTTATTTGTTTTACGAATAGTTATACCGTCCTCAATCCATTCTTTTAATTCACTAATCATTTTAATTTTGATTTATATCAGTTAAGCATTTTTCTTTTATATGGTCAAAATCACTCCTAAACCATTTTCTTTTTTGTCCTAAATTTTGTGTAGCAATATAAGGTTTTAGCTCATCCACATTAATAATGTCAAACCATTTTCTCATTAAAGGTTTTTCATCAACAGGTGTAATTTCTTTTTGCTTTGAAACCAATTGACAACACGTAACAAGAATATCTTTATCCCTAATTAGTTTATCCGATATCAATTCAAAATTAATTCTATTCGTATAGTGTGGATTGAATTGTCTTGAAAGTATATCTTTGATATCAGCCATTACAATTTCTAATCCTTTTGAAACACCCCTAACAGCCGCTACATAATCAAAATCAATTTCACTTTGTGGATACAATTGTTTTGTATCAAACTCAGGTTCATTAACCATAATCCATGCAAGTCCTAATTGACATTCTGGTATCTTTACATCCCAAACTTTATTTACAATGTTCTCCAACGTCTTTGTAAACATATTTTTTATGTTTTCAGTTGTACCTGCTAGTATTTTATCCGAACAATGGAATTTGCTGTAAGTTCCCCACTCCCTAAAAAACATAGAACCTGTTACTATCTTTTTATCATTTAATAGTAATCTATTATAAACAGATTCTATATTGCTCCAATATTCGTCACACCTCATTTTAATAACATACTTTGTTGTAACCGCTTTTAATCCGGTCAATGTAGTTATTAATTGATAATCTAAATTAGCATGCTCCCAAAACCTCACAAGTGGATATTGATTGATATATATTTCCCACTTTTCTGGTATTTGATATTTCCAAATATCTTCGTCCTCCCAAATAGAAAGTATAACTTTAGTATCTGAATAGTTTTTTATCCATTCATTTAGACATTCTTCATTTATCCTGCCTTGCAACATTATTGTACAATCAGTCATTTTTCCAAATTGTTTCGTCAATGTTTTCTTTGTGTCCAATAAAACGTGCTAACACAAAAAAGAAGTCACTCAATCGGTTTAAGTATTTAGTTATAATAGCAACCCTTTCGGTGTTTTCCATAACTAAACAATTCAATACTTCAATTTCAGCACGTCTACATATCGTTCTACAAATGTGTGCATATGAAACTGCTTTGCTTCCGTTTGGAATTATAAAGTTTTTCAAATCAGGCAACTGCTCATTCATTCCATCCATCACCGTTTCCAATACTTCAATATCATCTTCTGTCACATTCATAATAGGTGAATTGTTATCATTGATAATCATTGAACCTGCGTTGAATAAGTCCCATTGAATTTCCTCAAGTAATCCACCTTCAGGTTTATATTCAGTTCGAAGTAAACCTACAAATGAATTTAATTCGTCCAATACACCTACTGCTCTAATTTCAGGATATAACTTTGATACTCTACGGCCTGAAAGTAAAGATGTAGTCCCACTATCCCCTTTCTTTGTATATACTTTTTTACTCATCTATTCCGTATTCAATATGTTCTATAATAGTTCTATTTACCGGATAGTATGCTACACTGTATTGTTTACCACTTTCATCCCGTCTCCAAAATTCATAAAGACCAGAATCGGACCAAGCAATTCCATTTGCTTCAACCCTCATTTGATAAAAAGGTGAGCCTGTTATAACTAAAATGTGGTATCTATTCATATTAAATGTTTGTTTCTTTAATTACTTCGATTGAATGAATAGCATCACCTTGTCTGATAAAGTCCACTACTTCAATTCCATCAATTACTTTACCAAAGCAAGTATGGTTGCCATCCAAATGTGCAACTCCTGCTCTATTGTGGCAAATAAAGAATTGAGAGCCTCCAGTGTTTCTACCGGCATGTGCCATACTTAGGACACCCCTATCGTGATATTGTTTTGGTGCTGATACTTCACATTGAATCTTATATCCAGGTCCTCCGCTACCATTACCAATTGGACATCCACCCTGAATCATAAAGTTTGGAATAACTCGGTGAAAGTTTAATCCATTGTAGAATCCGCTTTCAACTAATTTAATAAAATTGTTTGTTGTAATTGGTGTTTCATCGTATAGCTCTGCTATCATGTCACCCTTTGCTGTTTTAATTAATACTTTTGTTGCCATTCTTTTATTTTATAATCATTAATAGTTCTTGCTCTCTGAATAGATAGTATTCTTTGTTTTCTAATTTCACAATTTGAGCAGTACCAATTTGTGGCATCATAACTCTGTCTCCAACTTGTACACTCATTGGAATAAGGACTCCATCATTTGTATAAATGCCAGGTCCAACTGAAACCACAGTTCCTATTTTTGTATCTTCACTTTGTGCAGTTTCGGGAATAATAATACCACCTGCTGTTTTTGTTTGTACTTCTTGCTTTTCAATAAGTACTCTGTCCGCTAATGGTTTAGCTAATTGAAATGTTTCTTTGCTCATTACTTTTTTGTTTTCTTTGTTGCTTTCTTTCTACTCTTTACAAATGGCTCTTCAATTAAAATGCCATCCATTTGTTTCGGGTTTGATTTTCTTTTTGGTTTTGGTTTTGATTCAAACTCAATAGCATGTTTTTCAACTTGCTCTTTAATATCCTCTTTAGCTATTTCGGCCATTTTCTTTTTAGCTTCTTTCGATACTCTACTCATTGGAACTGATGTCAATGGGTCATAATCTTCAAACTTAGTTTCAATTGTTGTAAGTTTGGCAGTTGTAACGGGAATAGATACATCGGGTTCGGGAAATCCTTCCTTACTAACTTTATCTGCTACATATTTCCAAATCTCAGGATCAAGTTCATTTTTTGGTTGTCCAATTCCTGCTAACTTTTGAAACCTATCTTTAGCTTCGAACTCATCTTGTTTTTCTAATTTTTTGTTTTGTTGTACTTCATAAATAAACTTTCCAATAGCTCCAATAACGAATGCTATAAAGCCGTACAAAATAAGTGATGTAATAAATGTTGCCATATTGTTTTTTTTTAAAATACTGATTTAATGATTTGCCACATGAAAATGAATGCCCAACTTAGGATTCCAACTCCAACGCAAAATATCCCCCCATAAAATAAGACTTGAAAAATGTCTCCCCAATTTAATTTTTTCATAATTTTATTGTTTTAATAATCTACCGGCACCTCTATATGCCCTTTTATAATTAGGCTCATTAAGTGAGCTAATCTTTACACCTTCATATCTATTCGCTGCATGTACAAACATTGTTTCACCTAAGTAAACTGCACAATGCCATCCGCTTGGTGATTGCCTACTTCTAAAAAATAATAGGTCACCAGTTTGTAAACTATCTTTTGGTACTCTATTTGTTTGAGCCCATTGTTTGTAACATACATTCTCTAAATTAAGTTTATACACATCGGTATATAACCTCTTATTAAATTGGGAACAATCAATTCCCTTTTCAGTTTTACCCCCTAACTTATATGGTTTACCAATCCAATGCAACATAAAGTTATTTAACGCAGTATCACCAGTTAGGTATGGAAGTGAATCCAATGCAGGTAATTCTTTTTTTGTTTGAGCCGATACATTTACCATAAACATAACTGCTAATATAGTTAATAAAATTCTCATTATCCATTCATTCTTTTAATAGTACAATCTTCAT
>JACCDO012325998.1_pt1 | contig 22797 bp, 16 predicted proteins | sample 7446101 | NCBI WGS metagenome assembly JACCDO01 (sample SAMN15323440, study PRJNA562643) | freshwater metagenome | isolation source: river surface water | place: USA:Blue River Watershed | collected 2017-08-16
AGAGAGAGGGAGAAACAATAAATATATCAGGAAAGAGATTAGAAGGAAATTTTAACATAAAAATAAATTTAAAAGAGAAGATTCATAATGGTATAGAATATTTTACAATAAAGAATGATTTATATGGGAAAATAAACACAGATAATATAAAAATAGAATATGATTTAGAACAAGATATAAAAATAAATTATTTAGTACTAGATTTTTTAGATGGACAACATTATCAAATAAATTTTGAAGAATTAGAAAAACAGGTTTTAGACATAGGTATACAATTTAAAATTCCTAATATGGGTATAAATTATTATAATACGGAAAATGAGATTATAGATTTAAATAGTGGTGTGGAGATCCTGCGTGGTAATCTTTATTTTATCTTTATAATATAAGATAAAAAATATGGGAATAAAAAAATTATTTACCTTTTTAAATAATAATGGATTGTATAAAGTTTATCCTTATATAAATGAATTATTAAAAGATCACAATTTAGATAAGAGTAAAGTTATAATAGGAGTCGATGGTAATTTATATTGTCATAAATATTCCCATTCGTATGATAATATGTTAATTGGATTTTTTAATCAAATAATACAATTTTTATCAAATGGAATAATCCCCCTATATATTTTGGATGGTGGTACAATTGATGAAAAATTTAATACAAATCAAATTAGAAGTAATAAAAGACAAAATAATAAAGATAAATTAGATTTAGTTAATAATTTGATAAACAATAATTTATATGAATCATTTATAGAAAGAGAGTCATTTATAGAAAGAGAGTCATTTCAATCAAATGAATCAAATGAATCAAATGAATTACATGATATAAACAATAAAAATAATTTAGAAAACACAATATTTGATAAAGAAATTAATTTTAATGAAAAAATTAAACCAGAAGAAAAAAATTTAGAAGAATTGCAAGAATTAAAAGTTAAATTAGAGAAAAAGTCAATTAAAATAACTACTCAAAATATAAATAAATTATTAGAGATGTTTGATTTATTAAATATACCTTTTATTTTTTCATATGGTGAAGGAGAATATTTGGCAGTATTACTAAATGAATATAAAATAATAGATTTTTTCCTAAGTGATGATACAGATCCAATACCAGCAGGAATTAAAAGACTAATAAAATTTTCAAATAAAACCGTAATGTTTTTAGAAACTCAAGATATATATAAAAATTTGGATTTGACACATGATGAACTTTGTGACTTTTGTATATTGATGGGGACAGATTATTCAGGATTTTTTTTAGGATATAAACCGAATGAATTATATTTGATGATAAAGAAATATAAATCAATAGAAAATATAATAGAATTAGGTTTGATTAAAAAACATGATTTTACAATTGAGTTAGTACAGAAAATAAGAAAGATTTATAAAGAATCAAGTACAAATGAAAGAAATTTATTTTTAGGAATAAATCAATTGTCAAATTACGATAATTATAGTCCAATAATAAATCATTCAAGTTTAGAATATTATTCAAAAGTATTGTTAGAATTTTGGGAAGATTTGGTAGGAATTATTGGAGAAATATCCGGATCTAAACCTGAAATATTAAAAGATAATATTTATTCATATATAAAAAAAAGTAAATTTAATATTGGTAATATTATTAAATTTTTAAAAAAAAACATTCCAGATATTAATGAACAAGAAATTAAAAATATACAAATATCTTTTGAATATCTAAATACTTTTGGGTTTTAAATTTATTTATTTAATTATTTATTTTTTCTCAGACTTTTCAGACTTTTCAGATTTTTCAGATTTTTCAGATTTTTCAGATCTATTAATTTTAATAGGTTTATTATCATTTTTAACAGACTTTTCATCACTTCCAGGATATAATTTAGCAATCCATCTTTGTACATTATAGAAATTAAATCCAGAATCAGATTTAGGATCGGTAGAAGCATTTATTCTATCAACCTGTTCTTTTGTCATTTCTAATGCAGATGCTAATCTATCATTAACCCTCATAACTCTTTTATTTTGATCATAATACAAGTTATTTTCTTTAACATATTCATAAATTAATTTGGTTATTTTAGGTCTAGGTAAAGCATCTTCTTTTATATTTAATAATTCTTTTAATTTTGGTGGAATTATATCTGACTTTTCAAAACCAGTTGCTTCTCTGGTTTCACCAGGTAGTTTTTTATTTTTTAATGATTTTACACTTTGTCTCATAGCTATCTTATATAATTTTTTTAATTCTCCCATACCTTTTTTATTTTCCTCGATAGCTTTTTCAAAATGATTTAATACTTGTAAATAAATTTTAGTAATAGGTTCAGAATCAAGTAATTTTTCTTGTTTATTTGAATTATCATCTATAAATTTGTCAATGTTTAATTTATCAATATTTAATTTGTCAATATTCGTTTCATTTAAATCATACTTTGTTTTAATTATAATATCTGGTTTTTCTACTTTATTTTTATCCAAAATATTATCTGACTTGTTACTTTTTTTAATATTCAAATTTAGTTTTGTTCTATTTTTATTATCAAGACCAGATTCCATATTTAAATTTAGTTTTTGTAAAGTAGCTTTGGGTTGGGTAGATTGAACAGATTGAACAGATTGAATAGATTTAGTTGTATTTATTCTATTTGAAATTGAATCATGATCATTTGAAAAAATATCATGATCAGTATTTGAATCTAAATTTGAATCAGAACTTGAATCTGTACTAGAATCAGTCAAATTATTTAAATTATTAAAATTTTTATTAGATTTGTCACTCATATTATTTGAATACAATATATTTAATTTTAAATATTTTATTAAAAAAAATTGTTAAAATAATATGGTTTCACCAATATACTTTTAACTTTAATAAAAGTTGATTTAAAAAATGGATAATATAAAATTATATAATAATGGAAATAAAAACTGAGTCAAGACTGTTTACAGAGTTGTTAAAGACTCTAGATCTGTATAATATTGTATTTAAAGAAGGATTAGATTCGTATGTTGAATTAAATTTATCAGGTACAATAGACTCAAATAAAAATTTGTCAAAACCTAAAATTAATAGATCACAAAAATATAATGATGTGGTATTTGATGAAGATTCCGAATCAGATCCAGATTCTGATGATGATATTCAAAGAAGACGAGGTCAGTTTGATCAAATTAATCAAATTAATCAAATTAATCAATTGAATCAAATTAATCATCTAAACCAACCAAATCAAGCAAATAGACCTGATGAAATAAAATTACAGGATGAGAAGGATAAAGAGCGTGAATTGTTAAAAAAACAATATACAAATGAAAAAAACAGTATTGTAAATACGATATCTAATACATTATTAGACAATGAGTATTCTCAAGGTTACAATTCATTAATGATATTAAAAACGAAAATAACAAATATTTTAATAGCACAAATATTAGATAATTCTCCAGAGTCAGATATAACGGTAACACAATTTCCCAACATAAAGACTCAATTATACCCTTATCAAATAAATAATTTAAACTGGATGTTAAATATAGAAAAAAGAATATATTCAGAGGAATATTTAGACCAAAGTAAAAAATTAATTTTCAAGGGAGGTGGTTTATTCGATGAAGTAGGTATGGGTAAAACTCTTCAAATTATTACACTAATAAATACTAATTTATCCAAACACAAAAGTATGATTTATAACAATGGTATATATTCAAAAGCAACATTAATTATTGTACCAAATCATTTATGTGGTCAATGGGCACGTGAATTTGGTATTCATTTAAAAAAATCAATTAAAACAATAAATTTATTAACAAAGGCTCATTACAAAAAATATACTTATTATGATTTTGTATGTGCTGATGTAGTAATTGTATCAGCTAACTTTTTCACAAACTGCAAATTAAATCAACATGAAGAAATTGACCCAGCATATAATATTATTAACTTGTTCAATAAAGATGTTAATATATTTAATATTTATTGGCATAGAGTAGTAATTGATGAATTTCATGAAATTGAAGACTCTAACTTATTTTTGAAACTAAAGTTTTTGAAATCAGATTACAGATGGATTATTTCAGGTACACCTTTTAAAGAGAAAAGTATAATATCACATACTGAATTAGAAGATACATCATTATCATCTGTAGTTGATTATTTAACGTTTGGAACTAATAATATTAACAAGTTAGATTTATTTGAACAAAATAATTATACTTATATTAAAAATCATTTTAGTAGAAATACTCATAAAAAGAACATCAAGATATTAAAATTACCAAATATAAAGGAAGAAACTGTCTGGCTAAATTTCACAGATACTGAAAGAATGATTTATAACGCACATTTAGCAGATCCCAATAATAGTATAAACGATGTATTTTTAAGACAAATATGTTGCCATCCAATGATTTCAGAAAAAATTCGTGAAAATGTATCAAACAAAGTAGAATCTTTAGAAGATATACAAAAACAAATTAGACAAATGTATTTTACCGAATTTGATAAGGCTGAAGAAAATTACAAAACTTGTTTAGAAAGAATTGATAGAATTAAAAAAGATATGGCAAATTTGGAAAAGGAAGCTAAAACAGAACTTAAAATGTATAGTGATTTGAAAAATGACTTGGGTATTGCTGAATCTAAAGTTGTAGAATTAAAGAAGATTAGAGATGGTAAAGAAAAGACTGTAATATATTATAAAACATTTATGGAGTTGATATCAGATATGAGTAATGTAACAAAAGAAAGTTGTTCAATTTGTTTGGATCAAATAAAAGAACATGATTTAGGTATTACATTTTGTGGTCATATTTATTGTTACAGTTGTATTAAAATGATTGTAACTACTAATAATTGTGGTCAAAATACTTGTCCAGCATGTAAAAAATCTTTGGGATTAGATAAAATTTTCCTTGTATCCAAAAGTATAAATACAGAAACCAATACTTTAGGTACTAAATTATCATATATAATCAATTATATTAAATCAACTCCTCAGAAATATAGAATTATTTTTTCTCAATGGGATTATTTATTAAAAGAAGTTGGTAAAGTACTTGAAGAAAATGGTATCAAACAATTATATTGTCAAGGTAATGTTTATCAAAAAGATAAAGTATTAAGATTATTTAATAGCAAAGATACTACAAATAATGAATTTAGAATTATTATGTTATCTTCAGAAAGTACTGTATCTGGGTCAAATTTAAATAATGCTGAAGAAGTAATATTCTTAGATCCAATTTATGGTAATAAACAATATAGATTAAATACAGAAAATCAAGCTATTGGTAGAGTCAGAAGATTAGGTAACTTACATAGTGAAATTAAAGTTTTAAGATTACTTATTAAAGATTCCGTTGAAGAAGATATTTTTAAATCTAATCAAGAATAATTTTGAAAATATTTAGATAATATTTTGATAATATTTAGAAAATTTAATTGATTATTATTTTTTTATTTATAATTTTAATAAATCAATATAAATTTTATTTAAGATTAAATAAATTATTGCATGGGTAAAAATTTATTTAATGTTGGAATATGTGACCAAAAAGATTTAGACAACATAGAAACGAGTGATATGTTAAAAAATAAATCTGGGTCTACTAAGAAGAGATCTAAACCAAATAGATCATCAAAAAATAAAGATATTGGAGTTGGAGTTGTTGATATTAATACTGGTACAGAACAAAATTCCAAAGTTCCTGGATCTGAAGATTTAGTTAAATCTACCAAACTAAACCAACCAATCCAACCAACGGAATCAATCCAATCAATCCAACCAATCCAACCAATCCAACCAATCCAACCAAAATCATCAGTAGAGGAGATAAGTGATTTAATTACACTAAAAGACTTTAAGATAAAAGAGTTAATGCATTATAAGAAGTTGGATAATTTTTTTGGATCATGTACACAAGAAGAGAATCAGATGATGGTAGATATAATAAATGGTAATCATTTGATATCATTAAGATTTTTAGATTGGTTTGTAACTAGATACTGTTTTTTATATAAATTATCAATAAATGTGGATAACCCATATATAAAACAGGAAAATTTTAATATAAATATTAGTTATAAAGCGCAGTTAAAATCTTTTAAGAAAAAATACTTTGATCCTTTTAGAAGAAAGAAGAAGTTTTTTTATTCATTAGAGAAAAATAATTTAGAGTTATTAACAACACTTGGTCAATTAAATTTTTTTAGATGGGCAATATCTTTTGATGTTATTAAATATACTGAAACAAATTATCGTACAATAATATCAAAATTAAATCATGTTAATACATATTTTAAGAAAAATATAATTGAAAATTCATCTTTTGGAACATCAGATGAATCTAAATCAGCAGCTAGTACTCAAACAAATAATAAAAACCAAACAAATTCGGATTTAAAATCAAATGATTCAAATGATTCAAATAATTCAAATAATTCAAACATTTCAAACCAATTAATTGAAATAAATGGATTAAAAAGATTAAATGGATTAGTATCAGATACAATGTCAAATGATTCAATAGAATCAGGTTCTGAATCACAAAATAATTTAACTAAATCTGATTCTAAACAAATGGAAAAAATATATAAAAATGATAAAAAACAAAAAGATAAAAACAAATATAAAAATCCTATAGTATCAAGAAATATATTTTTGGAATTGTAATTTTTTGAGTTATAATATGTTTTACTGAATAATATCAAATATTATTATATAATTATATATAGTAATATTATTAAAATATGAAATCACTTAATAGATTATTGTTATTAGTTTCCTGTTTAATTATATTTGTGGTATTAACATACTTGGCTAGAGGTAGAGACTTGGTAGACGGATCTGATATTGAAATAGGTGTTAAAAATAAAATATAATTAAAAATTATTTAATTTAATTTTTCTTCTTGTAAGGCCCACGTGTTTTTTTTACTTGAACTGTTTCTGAATTTTTATTTCCAGATATTGTTTGGTTAGAGTTAGTCAACTGAGTTGAATTTTTAGATTTTGTTTTTGGTTTTTCTGTCTGCACATTTATACCTGTTGTTTTTGGTTTTCTTGTATAAGTTCGTTTTGGTTTTATATTAGTTATAGTTGGTTCAGGTTTTGTTTGTGGTTTTATTTCTTGAACTTCTTGTTCATCTTCTTGTTCATCTTCTTGAACATCTTCTTGTTCTTCTTCTTGTTCTACTTCTTGTTCTTCTTCATGTTCTTCTTCTTGTTCTTCTTCATGTTCTTCTTCTTGTTCTACTTCTTGATTATTACCCATAGTATTTGGTTGAATAGAAAGTTTTTCAATTAAATTTTCAGATCCTGTTGAATCTTCAGAGTCTGATGAATCTTCAGAATCTGATAAATCAACCAACACTTCTGAATCCTCTTGATCAGAATTATCAGAATTATCAGAATTATCAGAATTATCAGAATCATTATCAGAATCATTATCAGAATCATTATCAGAATCATTATCAGAATCATTATCAGAATCAGCAGAATCATCTGAATCAGACACAATCGTATTATTATCTTGAGAAGCAGATTCAGAACCAGATTCTGATTCACTTTGATCATTAGAAATAATAGTTTTTGCATTACAAAGTGTTAATTTAAGTTTAGCTTCAAGATTATCGATAATAAAGGTAATATAATCAAATTTGATAGTTACTTGTATTAGATCATTTTGATCGAATTTATTAATAGAAGAAGATTTACCAACAAGTTCAACTGAATCAAAATTATAATTTTCAGATTGTGAATCGATATTAGATACGAGATCAATATTTGTAAAGTTCCAATTGATACCAGCAGATTCTAAAGTTTCGTTAGTATTTATATATTTTTCCATAAGTTCCAAAGATTTGTTTTCAAACAACTCAATAATATTTTTAAATTCTAAATTAATTTCAGCCTTTAATATTGTGTTGTCATTATTATTACCATTAACACAATAATCAACTCTAATTGGTTTATTAAAGTTAACAAAAACAGGTTTAGAGTCAATACCAATTTTAAAGATGATAATAGTTTTGTTATTGTGTTTGATTAAATGAAAGTCGTAAATTTCTAGACGATTAAGTTGTTCACTTATTATTAAATATTCTTGGTCATTAAATAAATTTGTTATATTTGGGTTCATATTTGAGTCCATATTCAATTGATTTTATAATAATTATATATTATATATTCAAGTTTTAAACTTATACAATTTTATGTATAAAATGTTGTAAATATAAAAATTTAATTAATTAAGTAAATTAAATTAATTAAATCAAATTATTAGAAAAATAAAATTATTAAGATATTAAATATCAAATATCAAGATCAAAATTGATCAAAGATATGAATTATTTATTTACTTTTTCTTAGGGGCAGCTTTGGCCTTAGACTTTGAATCTTCTACAACAGTCTTTGATTTACCCTTCTTAACAGGTTCAGGTTCAGGTTCAGACTCAGATTCAGACTCAGATTCAGATTCAGACTCTTCGGATTCAGATTCGGATTCAGATTCGGATTCAGATTCATCAGAATCATCCTTTGTACTAATTTTTTGTACAGCCTTCTTTTCAGTAGGTTTAGTTTCAACTTGTTGAGCTTCAACAGGTTTAGAATCAGTCTTTTCAGGGTTAGCTACTTTGAAAACGGTTTCGTTTCTTGAGCCAAATCCATATCCAGAATAGATGGAACGGACAGAAGAGTTAGAGTTAGAAGATTGTCTAACATCAATAATGTCAATTTGATGACAGATAAATCTGATTCCGGTTTTACGTTTACCACCTTCATCTTTTTGTTTAGAAGCATAAATGTCTTTGATAGAATAAAGGAATCTGATATAGCAATCAGTCTTAAAGTAAGTATCAAGTTGTTCAGGTTGTTTAACTTCCTTTAGTTCAGGAGCTCCATAATATTTTTCAAGTTCTTCGATACTAGTACATTCAGTAACACTCTTAGCATCAGCAGGAATATTCTCAGGTTTACGATAGTATACCTTGGTAATAATTTCCTTACGTGATTGAATGTCACTCATAACAACTTTCTTTTCGGACTTTTTATTATCTTCGTTAAATTTAAGTGTAACAACAATATTATCAATGTCCTTTTTGTCACCACCCTTTTTAAGGTGATCGGAAACAGCAGTGCGGATAGCATTACTGTTTGTAATATCAAGAGGTTTATCCTCATAGTAATAATTCCAGCCAGTCTTGAGTTTAAATTTGCAATATTCAAATGATGGTTTTTCAGGTTTGTCAGCATTCATTTCGAGTTCGAGATCATCTTTCTCCTTCTTTTTCTTAATGGATCGTTCTTGTTGGTAAAGTTTACCAAACTTACCAAATACTACAGGGAATTGTTCTGCAAATGCATTGTCAAATTCCTCAATTTTCTTTTTGAGCTCTTCACATGATTTGTTTCCAGGGATGATAGGTATTCTAAAATTATCGCGTTTTTCTGGGGGATTGAATTTAGCAGGTGCAAATTCAGGTCCAGTAAAGTCACGGCCTCTTAGCATGAAACCGGTAACTTCGTCAACATACGCCTTTTTTCCGTCAATAATACGATATACTTCAGTTGTGAATTGAAGGGCAGCTTTTTGCTCAGGTTTTTCAAAATTAATAGGATTGATTTCAATAAGTTTTTGCTCCATTTTTTGACTGTTCATATTATTTAATGTATATTTCTATATTTTTAAATTAAAATATTATTTTTAAAAATCAATTTTTTTCAATTTTCTTGTATAGACCAGGCAGATCTTATATATAGGATATATATTGTATATATAGATCATAATAGACCACTTTATACTATATTATATAATAATTTAGACCATATATATGGCATAATCTATAATAAGACCTCAAATTAAAAATTTGAATTTAATATAATAAAATTATTAATATAAATAATAACAATAATTATAACGATAATAACAAATGGAATTTAATTTTGATGAAATCGATTTTAGTAAGGTAGATATAACAGAAAAGTCCCAAAAAGACAGCAAGACTATTGAATATGACAAGACCACTACTGAAACTTATAGAATAAAGAGAATGTTCAAGATAGATCCACTAACAGACCAGGAAGTTCCTGAAAAACTTAGATTTGAGTTTGAAGATAAATGGGATCCCATATCAGGAGAGATTATTGGGAAGGATGAAGTCGGCCCATTATGTTTTAACGCATTAACCCTATATGATTATTATAACTCAAACAGATATAAAGGTTTATGGAATCCTCCTCAAGAAGGGTTTGAGGGATATTATGGAGATATGGTTGGTACTGGAAACAAAATAGAAATTAAATCAAGAGGATCAAATCCTGAAAAATATCTATTTAGATTACCAATAATAGATTGTTATTTAGCAAAAGGTCATAATCTATCAATTATTACAATGGGTCCTTTATTAAGTGACGAACATATAAACAAAATTGATGAAATTGTATCAAAATATCATAATAAGAAATTTTTAACATCTCTTAAAAAAATAAAAAAATATTATGATAATGCAATAGATAATAATCCAAGTTGTGATGAATTTATGGAATTAAAATCTAAATATCCCAATTTAAATGAAAGGGAAATTATTGACAAGTTTAACAGATTAAATGTAGATTTTTTGGTAAAATCCAAAAATTGAAAAAAATATTTTTATTTATTTTATAAAAATTAGATAAAAATAAAAATTTTATAATTTAATAAAAAAAATTTGAATAAATTAAAATAACTAATATAATAATATATAAAATATGGATATAGATAATGATAAGCCAAAAAGACAATATTGTATAGCATTAGATTTTGATTTAACAATGACAGATATTCATACAGGAGGATCAATTAACTTTAAAAAAAATTATTGGCATGATAAACAAAATCTAAATTCTTTAATATATGTTTTAGAAAAATATAAAAATATTAATTGGGGGATTTATGTAGTAACAAGAAATATTGAATCAGATGTTAAAAAATATTTAGAAATAAATGGTTTTGGTAACTTGATAGATAAAGTATTTGGAGCTCAAAATATTTTACATATGAATTTACAAACTGACAAATGGAGTCTGATAAAATTAAATTATTTGGATCAAATATGTAAAATTGAATCAATATCAAAAACAAGTATTTATTTTTATGATGATACCACCATTAATATTGTTGTGTCAAAATCAAATGGTTATACTAATTCAATTGAAATAAAAAAAGATTTATCAAAAGAAGGATCAAATTCTAAAATTTTAGTTTCAGAATTAAATAATTTATTATCAAAAATATAATTAAATTAATTAACAAATTAAATAAAAATTTTTTTAAAATCAAATATTAAAAAATAATATTTTGTTTATAGAGTTGGGATAAAGATATCAGTGTCAACATCTTTATGTTGTTGAGTAGTAATATCTTCATAAGTTTTCTTATACAATTGACCGACATCTATAGTATACTCAGAGTTTTCAAGTAGATCTTTGTCCAATATTAAATTACATAGACCAGTACCACCTTTAATACATAACCCAGCCATAATTCTTGATGAAACTGACTTCATATAATCTACTTCATTAAAGATAGCAGCAGTAATAAGTTGATCGACAGTTTTTTCGAATGAAGCTCTTGAAAGAGGGTCAGTATCTAATTTGTTTAGACCATGTCTATCAATAGATGTTAGGGTACCAACATTAGTCATTAAATCAGCGAACATACAAATATGTTGATAGTTAGTACTAGAACCGTTATTATCAAGAACACTAATAATTTCTCTGATAATTAAATTTCTAGCAGCTTCAATACCGAAAATTTCAAATGTAGTAATAATATCATTACAGAATGTTCTGGTTAAATCAATACCAATAATATTTCTAATATCTTCCATATTTATACCTTTAGTATAAATCACATATTCATTTTTCTTTTCCATAACTTGGTCAGGATTTTCAAATGTGATCATACGTTCTTCTTGTGCTTTACCACCACCATAAACATCATCAATATAAGGCATACCTTTAAGTTTAAATTCATCAACAAACATATCCATAAAATCGATGAGTGTAGAAGAAGTAAAGTTAGTCATATCAAATCTAATATGTATAGTTGGGATATCATCATTATCAGTATTAGATAATACAGCAATTTGTGATATTTTTTCGAGTAATTGTTTCTTTTCTCTCTTTACAGTCTTATCATCTTTCTTACGTCTTTCCCAACTAAAGCAGAATTTACTCTTAATATCTAACAGAGATACTTCTTTGTTAAGTAATTTTTCTTTATCAAATTCAATTCTCATAAGCCAAGGAAGCCCATCAATAGTGTTAGAACAGCAATCTTTATTTTGTTGATAAGTATAAAAGATATTTTTGATATTATCTTTTTCCATAAATCCACCTTTAGCATAAGGTTTAGGATCATAGAAAATTTCAATTTTAGATCTTAAATCTTTGATAGTAGTAAATTTGATATAAGAAGCAATTTTATTAGCAAAATCTTTCTTTTCTCTATGTTGTTTGTCCAAATAGATTAACATATAGGGTTCTTTAGGATTTTTGGATAAACTGAAAACTTCTTTAATACGATCGACACCAATATTGGTACCACCCTTACCACCTACACCTGATGAGTGGAATGAGTTTAACATAAGCTGTGTTACAGGTTCACCTAATGATTGAGCAGCAATAATACCCACCATTTCACCAGGTTGTACAATACTTTCATTAAAGCTGTCAATAATTTCTCTAGAGATTTCTTGTAATTCTTCTTTAGTAAACTTGTTCACAAAAATAGATTTTTTAGGTGAAAGAGTTTCATAAAGAGCATATTTGAAGGCAGTTTTAGCCATTTGATCATCAATATATTTTACAGATTTGGTATTCTTACTATCTTCTTCAGTCATACAATATAATCTGGTATTTTTGTTTTCACAGATAGTATCAATTAACTTGAGAATAAAGTCACAATCATAGTTGACATCAGTTTTTCTGTCAGGATTATTTTTAACATTGTTAATAATACGAGCCATGTTAACAGGTAACATATAATTAGTGTTTAAAGTTTTGTATTCGTTAGTAGATTTCATTTGAGTATATCTAAGTTTATCTCTCATAGATAAGATAAATTTGTAATGTTTTTCATTATCAGATTCGGAAAAGTTCTTAACCTTTTTAAGTTCATCAGCAGTTAATTTAAAGTGTTGTGCTACTTCAGGATTAGACATTTCCATAATTTTAAAATTGTAAGAATACTGTTTAACGGTATCAGAACCGGATTCACCATAAATGAATTGTTGAATACGACCGACAGCATTTCTAACAGTACCATCATAATTAACCATGAAATCTTCAGTAGACTTAATCAATTTGCGTTGCACGTACCCTGATTCGGCCGTGTCTTTAAGACCCATTCCGTCAGCTTGAATAAAATTAAAAGTTCCAGGTACTGTTAAATCATAAAGTTTAGGATAAGTTTTAGGATCAATTTGATTAATTTCAACAATCTTATCCAAGACAACATCTTCTTGCTCAATAAAGTTTTTATGAGTTTCAGATGCTATCATATTAGCTAATTTTTCAGCCTTTTCAGGATTAAGTAGAGTTATTTTTTGTTTGAATAATGTTGCAAATTGGCCTCTGATTGAAAGACGACAAGTATCAAAATTATGTTTAATATTTCTGTTTTCTTCTTTATGCTTTGTAATTGATACTTTACCAAATATACCAAGTCTAGAGAGTAACATATTAATACCCTCAATTAGTTCAGAAGAACAAGAAGAAGCGTCAATATTATTATCTCCAATGGTTCCATCACCAGAAATATAACCATCAATCATTCCAATAATAAATTCTTCAGGAGCATTTACTGTCATAGAAGGAACATGTTTTTTATCTGATCCATGACCAACAAGATTTGTAATAAATTTAGCAAAAAGTGTTGAAAATCCTCTAATTTGAGAGCTTGTACCAATATCAGTTTTCCTAATGTCTTCATTATATTTAATGTTATTTTTTGTATACCAATTTTTAACAAAATCTCTAACTTTATCATTATTTTTAGTAATTTGGACATAACCACTAGGAATATCAGCATTGCCATCAGCTAAGAATAATCCAATAAATTGACCATTTTCTTTGTTTAGTACAAATTTATCTGAAATTGAAATTTCTTTATTTGTTCCGTAAAGATAAATTTGTCCTTCTTTGACATTATCATTATTGGATCTAATTAAAGTTCTTTGGAATTTAGCTTTGGAATCATATGGTAAAGTAAATGTCTTACCGTTATTTTCTTCCCACCAACCAGTAGGTATTTTATCTCTTCCTTCCATAGCTTTTTCCATTAGTTGTTTGGCTTTAATAAAATCAGATCCATAAATATATTCTGTTTTGGGGAAAAATTCAGTCATATCAATATTATTTTTAATAACTTGTGGAGAAGGTAAGTTCATAGTGACAGGAACAAAATCTCCGATTACAACATCAGGAGTAAGTTTGTCTTCAAATTGTTTAGTTTCTTTATTCCAAATAAGTAATGATTTTGATTCAGGAACTTTAACTTTTCTTCCTCCTCTAGTTACGATTTCAAATAATTGAGCACCTTTACCATGTCTGGTAACAGCAGTGACATTAGCCCAAGTAACTTTACCTGCTGAATCAACAGTTGGAATTGTGATATCAGATACATTAACTAATTCAAATTCATTAACATCACGTTCAACTTGATCTGGTTTAGTTTTCATAATTGAATCGATATGTGAATCAATCCAAGGACCAATTTCGACAGTTTTAGGTTTAGAGTTTTCAATTATAGTAATTCTTGTATCAGGAGTTACTGAGCGCACAGTCTGATCTATGAGACCTTCACGAGCTGATAAATGGTGGAATATAAATTCAGTTAGACTAAGTCCTCTCATAAAGGGTCTTTCAATAAAGCCACGTGATTCAGCACGATCATCATTTTTAAAAAAGTAAGGTAATGAACGTTCATTATAATTTTTAAGCATACGACCACCATGAAAATCTTGTTGACCAACACAACCAGCCATTTGTGTAACATTGATAGGTTTACCTTTAGAACCAGAGTCAATCATAATTTTGAAATTGTTATCTTTAGGCATATTAGCCATAATAACTTTAGAAATATCATCACGAATAACGGATAATTTTTGATTGATAGTTCTTTCAAAAAGATCAGATTCCATCATATCAGGGTTATTTTCAAATTCAGTAATTTCATGTTGAATTTCTAATTTTTTGGTATCGAAAACTTGTTGCATTTGATAATAGAGTTTGTCATCAATGTATAAATCTTTAACACCGACAGACATACCATGATACATATTAAAATTATTAGCCAATTTTGTGGTATTATCAAGGAAGACACGGGTTTTTTCGACACCATATTCATCCCAAACTAATTGTACTAAACTGTTTTTCTTTTTAACACCAAGTGCATCATCACCTAAAATACCTGCTTCCATAATACCATTTTTAACGAGGATAACAGGTTTATTGATATCACCTTTAAGTAAGTTAATTTTTTTAGGAATAAGATAAGAATAAATTTCTTTACCAGTGTATTCTTTATTTTTAGGAACATTATCATATGAATCTAATTGAGCAGAAGCCAATAAATTCATAGTAGTTCTCCAATCTAATTTGTAATATTCAGAAGTTAAATTGTATGTACCTAACAATTGATCCTGTTTCATAGCAATAATAGGAGAAGATTGTTGAGGTGTAATAATTTGTAATTTTAAATCTGCAATTTCCTCCAACTCGTATTGTGATTCAATACTTTGGGGTGCGAAAATATTCATTTCATCCGTGAAAACCCAGGGTTTCCCCTTATTTATAGTTCAATATAATTTATTGAACTGGGACTAGACTGTACCTTAAGCTCACTCAAACTGGCTAAGTTATCATTGTGAACCGACACCCGTGTGATATTATAAATATCAACTCGGTCGTTGAGGGAGTATCATATTCTACCAAACGAATTTAGATACTTTACCCGCGGATTATCCAATTTCTAACATTGTTACTATTGGAGCCGACTATTAATCGGGTTCTTCTAATTGGTTTCCCAAAAAGAATTAGTAGTTAGAACTCTAAGGAGTTTCCCGCGTTATGAGGTGTCTCGCTAATAATTGTAAAACCAATTATTAACTAGGGAGTTACAAACTTTTCATTCTCCCTGTTGATGGCTTACATTTAACCATCAAAATCAGCGTTATAAGGAGTTGTTACATTAGGATTAATTCTAAATGTAGAATAATTAGGGTTATCGATAACTTTGATACGATGCCCCATCATACTTTGTTTATGAAGAGTAGGTTGACGATTGAGAAGTACAATATCACCATTTTGGATATGTCTTTCAACAACATCACCGTATCTTAATTCTATCTTTTCCTTTCTAAATCTTAGATCAATTGGTAATTTGGTATCAGAGTCTCCTGCTGTAACTGGAATTACAAAGTTAGCACCAGGATATTTTTCTCTACCGTTTCTTACAAGTTTCTCCAAATATTCCTTATTGTATGGTGTTACAATTTCTGGAAAAGTTATATTTTTGGCAATCGCAATTGGCATACCTAATTCATTTATTGATAAGTTTGGATCAGGTGTAATGACTGTACGACCTGAAAAATCTGTTCTCTTCGAATCGATATCTTTAACCATGGGTTGGTAATAATTTAATCAACCTTTAGGTCAAGGGCGATATCTACTAGCTTAAATAATATCAAAGTTAATTTCAATGTATTATTTAAACCCCAACTCCTTAAGAGTTGGAAGTCTTGTCACCAAGACTCGGACTATACCTTAAGCCTAACATTGTTAGACCCACTACCATCTAGTCTCTGAACCTTCTCCATATGTATTAACACTTAGGAGCTTGGCTGCGGATCGTCTAATACCAGTTTCCTGGTTTTATATCAAGGTTATTACTGTACTTAACGAATTTCTCCGCCAGTAACAAGATATTTTACAATATCTCGGAAGTACTTGATAAATTTATTAGAGGTTCCCGCAATTTGGGAGTGTTGCAGAATATAATTGGTTCCAAACTCAACCAATTAATTCCACTAGGTGATTATATACTATTACTAGGTTGTATTTATACTGTTTTCCTAGTATGGTGATACAACAACCATACAAGCAGTCACCTATTATGAGCAAGAAATGAACTCGACCCTAGTGAGTTCTTTTACCCATAAGATTGTTTCTGATACGACCTTCTTTACCTTTAAGACGTGAACTAAGTGATTTGGTAGCAATACCTTTTTGTTCAGTTTGAGGTAATTTAAGTGATTCATTATCATAATAAACAGCTACATGATATTGTAAATAAGCAGCATGATCAGTAAAATATTTAATTTTGTTTTCGTTAGTATTTTCTTTATGTTTACTAATTCTGATATTAGCTTTAAGAATATATGATAAATTAACTGTAAGATGGTCTTCACGAGTAGTTGAAGCCATAAGATCTCCACGTACTGAAGGTCTTACTTGTACAGGAGGAACTGGAAAAATAGTGTGAATTAAATCTTCAGGTCTGTTTAATTTAGGATTAATACCCATAATCATACAGTCTGTGTCAGAAATATTTTTTAAAATGTTATAAACTAAACTAGGAGTCAAAGTTTCTCTCACTGGTTTTTTATCAGGATTATCTTCTGATGGATTAGTGACAGTGTATTCAGCAATTATATTAATTTCAACTGTACTTTTCTTTTTCTCAGCCTTAATTTTTGGGACTGGAGCACCACAACCATAATGAGCTTTTTGACAGTATGTGACACTTTTTACTAAATTCTTAATTTCATTTAGTCTGTTTTTGCCTGTTTTTGCTTTTAACATTTCCATTATCTCTTGTTCATTTTTATAAACTAATATTTTTGAACATTTAATGCATACACATCTTAAAATAGAGATTACGTATTCATAAAATCCCATGTGAAATACTGGTTCAGATAAATCCATGTGACCAAAGTGACCAACACAATAGTTAGTACTCAAGCCACAAGTTGTACATTCCAATTCATTTGATGTTACACCCATACGTTGGTCAATTAAACCACCTTTTTTAGGCTCTGTGTTGTCATATAGATCAGGCACAATTAAGCCGGGTGTAGTCGATCCTAATGCGGACATGTTCTTTATTTCTTTATTACCAAGTATTGTAAAATCAATACGATTTACAGAAGACGTATTCTCATTATGTCGATGAACTTGAGGCATTATATATATATAATCTTTATAACTTTATATTATTTAAAAATAAAATCAATTTTATTAACGTATACCAAAGATATGTCTTATATAAAAAAAATTTGTAAATTTAATTAAATATATGTTTATATTCAAATATATACATATATGGAAAACAATACTATGTCATGTTCTTTCGAAGAAGATATACATCTCAAAAATAAGCAATCCAAAAAAAATTTACCATGGTCTGAAAAGTATAGACCTAACCAAATTTCAAATGTTATTTATCATGATAAAATAACTAGTGCTATTGTAAATTATATGGATCATAAAAAATTACCACACCTGTTATTTTATGGACCTCCTGGATCAGGTAAAACATCTTTAATTTTAGCAGTTGCTAGACATTATTATCAAGAAGATGTTGATAATATGATTCTGGTATTAAATGCATCCGAAGAACGAGGAATAGAAACAGTTAGAAATCGAATTAAACAATTTGTAACTACTAAGGGTATCCCACAATATGAAAATAGTCTTCCCTTTAAATTAATTATTTTAGATGAAATTGATGCAATGACTGAAGATGCTCAAGCAATTTTAAGAAAAGTAATTGAAAAATATGTTAGTAATGTAAGATTTTGTTTTATTTGTAATTATTTAAAAAAAATTAATCCTGCAATTCAATCAAGATGTGTGATCTTTAGATTTAATCCAATCCCTTATAATTATATGCATGGATTTATTATCAAAGTTTGCGAAAATGAAAATATTCGTATCACTAGAAATGCTCTTAATCTAATTACTAAACGTGCTAACGGTGATATGAGAAAATTATTAAATATTTTACAATCTATTTATATGTATTTGGATACTGATCAAGTAGAACAATCTAATAAATGCGAAAACAAATCTATTCTATCTAATTCTAATCCAGATAACACAATATTTGAATCTGATAATATTGATTCAATAATTGAAAGTAAAAAACAAATATTAATAACTGAACACGATGTATCAAAAATATTATCATGTCCAACACATGTTCATATTAATTCTATACTAGAATATGTTCAAAATAATAATTTAAAAAAATCTTACAAATATGTAAACAAATTAGTTTCAGAACATGGAATATCATTAATTGAATTGATTAATTATGTTTATGACTATTGTATTGAATATATTACAAATGATAATAATACTATTATCAAGTATCCTATCGAAAAGGTTATTAAAATAATTAAAAATTTATGCTTAATTAATGAAAATGTGACCTATTGTAATAATGATAACATACAATTAATATCTTTTTTATCTATTTTTTATATAGATTAAAATACCCTAAATCTATTATATTAATAAAAAAAATTGATTAAAAAAATAATAATTACTATATTATATATACATAAGGATGAGTAAAGGTACCTTTAATAATAAAGCTAATAGATACAGTTTATTAGATGGAGATGATAGTGACGACGATATTAAGGTTGTAAAATCCAATAATGTAGTTGAACCTGTAGTTGAACATGTAGTTAAACCTACAAACAAAACAATTGTGGCTGAAACCAATATTACAAGCGAATCTGTCGATAACCAAAATCCCTTTGTAAGTACTGATAAACACTCTGGAAAATATGTAAGAAAAGATAAAACTAATCGATCTGATAAAGATTTTACAAATAAATATGAGAATAAATATGAAAATAAAAATACTGGTAAATATAATCATACACATGGTAATCACACACATGGTAATCACAATTATAATAAATACGGACATGGTCGTGAGGATAGAGAAAATGACAATGGATTTGTGATGGTATCAAACAAAAAGAAAGATAAACCAGTATTTGAACATGAAACCAAAGATATTTCAGAATTTGATTTCAATGAAGACATGCCAAATAAATATCGTGTATTAGTACATCATATTCATGATAAGAATTGGGATTTTTTAAGTTATCACAATATTACAACATTACAAAAATGGATTGATGTTCCAAGATTTTTCAATACATTAGATAATGCACAAGGAGAATGTAGATTTACAGATTTTGATATTTATCTGATGAAAAATGAAATAACTCCTATGTGGGAAGATCCAGAAAACAGAAATGGTAGTATTTGTTCTATAAAAATAGATACTGTTGAAGAAGGTTATGAGATATTTAAATTAATTAGTTACTATACTGCTAATAATAATTTACTTAAAATATCTGGTCAACATTGGGAAATTGTAAATGGTTTATCATTCTCTAAAAAGAGTTTAGATCATTTATGTCGTGATACATATTGTATTATTATCAAGATATATTTCAGAATCAATATGTTTAGTTCAATTGAAAAATACTTTAATGATGAACTATATAAAAAATTACACAAGTATTCAATTAAACTAAAACCCATTAAACCTGAATATTAATTTGATTTAATTTAATTTGATTTAATTTAACTTAACTTAATTATAATAAACAGAAAATATTTTTTTATGTAAAAATTTGATTTAATTATTTAATATCAAATAATATAATATTTAATAACAAAAATAATAAATATAATAAATACAGTAAAATGTCAGGAATAAAAGATTTTTTATTAAAACTAATAAATATGTCATGTTTTAAACCAGTAGTATATTCAGATACAGAAAATACAATACAACCAAAAGATTCTAGTTTAATAAAGACAATAGACGAACCAATAAAAAAATTTAATTTAGATAATGTGACAGGTAATTTTTATGTTAAATCTGTTTATGATGGTGATACAATTACAATATTAATTCCTATGAATATATCAATATATAATTATGAAAACGATAAAACAATTGGTGATAAATCAATATCTAATCCAGAAAATAAAATACATTTGTTTGAAATCCGAGTAAGACTACATGGAATAGATACTCCAGAAATGAAACCAAGTAAAAATCTTCCAGATAGAGAAAATCATATAAAAAAAGCACATGAAGCAAAAGATTATTTATCATCAATTATTTTAAATAAAATAATTAAAATAGAATTTATGGAAAACGATAAATATGGTAGACCACTTTGTAAATTATATGATCAGCAAAATAATCAAATAAATAAATTAATGATAGAAAAAGGTCATGCTAAAGATTATTCAGGTGGTACAAAAGATACCAATTTTTAAATATAATTAATTTTTTTTTAATAAGTAATTTATTTTAATAAATAATTTTTAAGATTTATCCTTAAGAACATTAGCACCTCCACCGATAATTTCAAGTTCATCTTCATCATCAGAATAGGAATATGAAATATTTTTAATATTTTCTTCTTTGACAGGTGAAATAGCAATTTTAATTGTACCTAAAGTAGCGATAGTATAAATTACTGTGAGTGCAAAGTCATTTTTCATATATATTTCTATATCATTACATAGACTAGCACATTTAGTGAATAAGACAATATTTTTTAATTCATAAATACCTTGAACGATATTATGATTTTTTTTATTTTCAGTGGAGATATTAAGTCCACCTTCTTCAGATTTATAAATTGAACTTCTTTCAGCACAGTCACCCTTACAAGTAAATATAATATTTTTAGTTGTGCATTTAATATCAACATATTCAGCAATATTGTTCATTTCTCTGCATAACTTGTGGAATTCTGAACTTGGCATTGTGATTTTAATATCAAACTCAATTTTAGCAGTTTTCTTTGGGGATTGATCTAAATCCATTAATTTTAATTTATAGAATGTTTTACATTTCTTTTCTTGATTTTCAATCTCAATGATTAAATTTTGTCTATCATTTTCTTCTACATAGAGTGACATGGTATCATCTTTATCAACAGATTTTAAAAGTTTGTAAAGATTTGCGAGACTGATACCCAATTCTAATTTTTCATATTTACAATAATAAGGATCAAATTCTTTAGCATCAAGATTAACTTTAATAAAGATGGTTCTAGAAGTGTCGGAAGTAGCAATTTCTAATCCTGCAAATTTATTAGGGTCTTTAGGGTCAGGAGGTGTGAAAACCCATACTGTTTCAGTAAGTACATTTGATAAAACTTCAGTAAGTGTTTTAAAGGGAATTACATGTGCAGTTCTTAAAAAGAAAATCTTTTGTTTAAATTGAGGATTCTGAGGATTCATGTTTAATTAATATAATATTAAAATTTAAATTATAAATCAATTTTTTTTTAATATATATATAAATATATATTAACTATGACTTATATTTTATTAAACCCTCATGTGCCCGGTAAAGAGCTATCATCTAAGCAAAGTACAGTTAATTCTGCAGCTGAAGAAATTTGGTCAAAATTATCAGGTAATATTAAACACTATGTACCAGAATTTTATTTTACAGTAAAAGATACTACTAAGGACAAATTATATCATTTTAACGTAAAAGAATCAATGGAAAATGATAAAGTTAAATATTCTTTAAAACAATACAAAGGTAAAGTAGATGAACAATATCTTGCAAATGAAGTTGATAATGAACAAAAAGGTGCTGGTAGATTCGATGATTCATCAAGTTCATCAAGCTCTTCTGATGATGATTATTTATATTTCCCCACCAACAAAAAATATTATAACAATGGTTTAACTTTAAC
>JACCDO010378392.1_pt1 | contig 22792 bp, 23 predicted proteins | sample 7446101 | NCBI WGS metagenome assembly JACCDO01 (sample SAMN15323440, study PRJNA562643) | freshwater metagenome | isolation source: river surface water | place: USA:Blue River Watershed | collected 2017-08-16
CCCATTGTCGATCAGAGACAAGGTTTGTTAGAACATCGCTAATTAATGTGGGGTCGCCAGGTGTTGATGTTCGTTCAGTAACTGGTGGTTTAACTTTTTTTATAAATCCTGTTTTGTAACTGCGAAATAGTTCGAGTGCGAGGTCAACTTTTTTCTCACTCATGCTACACCTGCTTCGCGTGAGACTTTTCCAGGTGTGACATAAAAACGCTCGGTAGTTAAATCGTTTGGAAGGTCGCTTTCGACAGCTGCTGTAATAAATGTTTGTTCTGCCAAATGAGTAATAGCCACAAGTTGCGCGCGGCGAGCTGTATCAAGTTCGGCGAAAATATCGTCAAGGATCAGAATTGGTGATGAACCCTCATCGCACAAAAGTGTGAAAGACCCGATTCGTAGTGCGATAGCCATCGACCAAGATTCGCCGTGGCTGGCATAACCTTTCGCTGGGAATTCACCTAGGTGTAGGTGTAAGTCATCGCGATGAGGACCAATAAGACTGACACCCCGGTCGCTTTCGTTATGAGCTACTTCTTCTTGTTTTGCTGTCAAAGTCACGATATTGCTCTCGACATTAGTTGTTAATCCGTCGGTAGATGATTTATAAGCGATTGAAGCCGCTTTTACTTCATTAAGTTTGGCGTAATGCGCAGCGACATATGGATTGAGTTTTTCAACCAAAGCAATTCGCTCTGCGGTGAGCTGGGCGCCGAGTGAAATCAACTGTTCGGTCCAGGGTGCGAGCGAGCTCTCGGGTGCTCGAGTTTTTAGTAGTGTGTTTCTTTGGCGCACAACTCTGTCGTAATCAGAGATAACACCAGCAAGACGTGGGGTTCGGGTAATTAACAATTTATCTAGGAAATCGCGGCGTTGTGTGGGTTCTCCGCGTACAAGATCGAGGTCTTCGGGGGAGAAGTAGATAACTTGCAGTGCGCCAAGAATCTCGCGTTGGGATTTTGTTGGGTTTTGATTTATGCGAGCGCGGTTTGCTTTATTTGCATTGATCTCTAAATCAACAGTAAGAATTCTGTTATCACTAAAGATTTCAGCGCGGATGATTGCTTGTTCGAGACCGCCTTTAATAAGTGGCGCGTTGGTTGATACTCGGTGAGATGAGAGAAACCCTAAATAAATAAGGGCTTCGGCAATATTTGTTTTACCGCACCCGTTATTACCGATGAAGGTATTTACGCCAGGGGCGAAAGAGAGTTCAAGACTTTCGTATGAGCGGAAATTGGTGAGTGATAATTTCTTAAGATGCATATCTCATAGGCATGAGGAGGTAGCGGTAATTTTCAACAACATTTCCGGTGGCCTCATTTTTACCCATCAAAATTGCTGGCTTATTTGATCCAGTGAAAGATATTTGAACAAATGGTGTTCCAACAGCTTGTAGCCCATCGCTTAAAAAGGTTGGGTTAAATGCGATTGAGATTGGTTCACCCGTAAGCAAGATATCGATTGCTTCTGTTGCTTGTGCTTCTTCTCCGGCGCCAGCTTCTAGTGAGACTGTTGTTCCGTTAAATTCCAGACGGAGTGGAACAGTTTTATCTGTTACAAGTGCAACTCGTCGTACGGAATCTAGAAATGGAGCGACCTCTACGACCGCGGTTGAAATGATGTTTTGATCTAAGAGGTGGCGGTATGGGGGGAAAGTTCCATCCAACATGCGTGATGTCATTGTTTTTCCAGAGCCAGCAAAGCCAGCTAAACGATCGCTGTTAACTGCTGGAGCGATAGATAAAGAAACATTCTTTGAACCAATAAGTGATTTGGCAGCTTCTGCAATTGTGCGACCACGAAGGAGTGCAGTTGTTGATACGCCAGGTTGTGATGGTTGCCATGTGAATTCGCGGACCGCTAAACGGTAACGGTCAGTTGCAGCGAGTGTGACGTTATCTTCAATAATTTCTACATGAACACCTGTGAGTGTTGGGAGTGAGTCATCGCGGCCTGCAGCTACAGCTACTTGTGCAACTGCTTGTGCGAAGGTGTCGCTAGCGACGACGCCAGTACCTTCTGGAAGTTCAGGTAGGTGTGGGTACTCATCGATTGAAAGTGTAGGAAGAGTAAATTTTGCTGAACCGGATGTAACAAGAACACGGGTGCCATCAAGTGCGATAGTGATCGGTTTATTAGGCAGCGATCTACAAATTTCAGCGAGTAGTTTTCCAGGAACTAAAACTTTTCCTTTTGTCACAATATCTGCCACGAAGTGCGCTTTACTAGATGTTTCTAAATCCGAACCAGAGAGAAATACTTCATCGCCGGTTGCATCGATAACTATGCCGAGAAGCTCTGTTTTGATTGGGCGAGTAGAAAGGCTGCGCGAAACCCAATTCACGCCATCGGTAAGTCCTTGTTGATCAACTGTAAATTTCACCGTCTACCGCCCTCTTGTTCTTTACTTAAAGCCTTGAAAGTCTGACACACCTGTGCTGACTTGGAAATGTTCGTGTGTGGAGAGATTTTCTATATATAAAGGTAGTAGTAGTAACCAGAGACTTTTCTTGTGGAGGAACGCTCCACGATTTATAAAAGTCCTGCTCTACACCTTTATAGAGAGAAATAACGATGTGGGTAGACGGTGGGTAACCACCGCATTTATGTGGATAAAACACCCCCACACCCAAAGATTTATATTTGAGCTTTCTGCAGGTGGGGCGTTTGCAACGCCTTACCCACAGAAATGAGGGAGATACCCACAGTTATCCACAAGTTCTCCACAGTTGGGGGTAAAGCCATCCAATTTGGACATATCTACCTAATCCAACCTTTATTTAATTTTTTGCAGCCACCTTAATTCTATTGGTGAGTTCGGTGACCTGGTTATAGATCGAGCGCCTCTCTGCCATCAGTTGGCGAATCTTCCGGTCGGCATGCATCACGGTGGTGTGATCGCGCCCCCCGAAAGTCTGGCCAATCTTCGGAAGAGAAAGTTCTGTGAGTTCGCGGCAGAGGTACATCGCAATCTGGCGAGCGTTTACAAGGACACGAGAACGAGAGGTTCCACAAAGGTCATCGATCGTAAGGCTGAAATAGGAAGCAGTGGCGGCCATAATCGTTGGGGCGGTGATTTCAGGGGTTGAATCACTTGGGATCAAATCACGCAAAACGATTTCGGCAAGACCCATATCAACCGGCTGACGGTTAAGGGATGCAAATGCTGTCACACGAATGAGCGCACCCTCGAGTTCGCGGATGTTGGTGGAAATTTTACTCGCGATAAATTCAAGAACGTCATCAGGTGCGTTTAATTTATCTTGCGCAGCTTTTTTGCGAAGAATCGCAATACGAGTTTCAAGTTCAGGTGGCTGAATATCTGTAATCAAACCCCACTCAAATCGGCTACGTAAACGATCTTCTAGTGTGGTGAGTTGTTTAGGTGGGCGATCTGAAGAGATAACAATCTGTTTGTTAGCGTTATACAAAGTGTTAAATGTATGGAAGAACTCTTCCTGGGTACGCTCTTTATTTTCTAAGAATTGAATATCATCAACAAGCAAAATATCTAGATCGCGATATCTGCGTTGGAAAGCTGATGCCTTATCGTCACGAATTGAGTTAATAAAGTCGTTGGTGAACTCTTCAGAAGATACATATCGCACACGGACATTGCCATATAACTCTTTGGCGTATGCACCAATAGCGTGCAACAAGTGTGTTTTGCCAAGTCCTGAATCACCGTAAATAAAGAGCGGGTTATAAGCTTTTGCGGGAGCTTCAGCAACAGCAACTGCTGCAGCATGAGCGAAGCGGTTAGATGCACCGATAACAAATGTTTCAAAAATATAGCGAGGGTTAAGTTGTGAAGGCTCTTCGCTTCGAATAGAACCTGATGCGTCGCGACCTAAAGTTTTTGATGATGTTGCAACAGCCGGACTCTCAACAACAATAGTTGGCGCAGGTAGATCGGCGAGCTCGATGTTTTCATCGATCATGACAGCAATATTTGTCTTCTCACCTAGTTCGCGTGTGAGTACTTCGTTCACAACAACACGAAGGCGTGACTCGAGAACATCTTTTGCGAATGCGTTGGGGGCAGCTACAAGAAGATTGGTTCCATCTTCGCTCTGGATCAAACCAAGAGCTTTAGTCATCATTAAAAATGCGCGGTGCTGAGGTTCTCCTAAAGAGACATGCTCAATCACTCGCTCCCACAGGGCGCTCAACTCAACATCTACTACTGCCATTTAAGCCCCCATTTTTTAAACCATCAAAACCATCAAAAACCTTAAAAATAGATATCCACAAAGTTATCCACAGGCTGTGGTCTAAAGTAGGGGTTGAGGCCTACAAAATCCCAATTTCGGCGGATAGCCTGTGGAGAAGTCGAAAAGTAGAGCTCTTTAGGGAAAAGCGCAAGTAGTTATCCACAACACCCGGCCTCGCTCACCCCTTCGCCTGGGGTTGGGGGCGGGTTTGACCCGCGCCTATCCACACCTCTACCGTTGCCTCCTTGCTTCCCCCGCATTTATGAATCTTTAATCGAACCAGGAGTTTTACCCATGACAAAGCGCACCTACCAACCAAATACACGTCGTCGCGCCAAGAAGCACGGATTCCGCGCTCGTATGGCTACACGTGCGGGTCGTGCTGTACTTGCTGCCCGTCGCGCCAAGGGTCGCTCACGTCTTTCAGCGTAAAAGCTAGAAGAACGCGGAGCAATAGAGTGCTTCCAAAGAAGGCACGTCTTACTACAAGCGAAGATTTTGCTAAGGCAACAAAGAGCGGACTTCGCCTCACCTCAGAAAACCTTGTCGGATATCTCTACATCTCTCCTGCCGCGAATAATGCAAATAGTGAACCAACACCCAAATGTGGGTTGATTATTAATAAATCAGTGGGCGGATCAGTAATGCGCCACCGCATCGCTCGCCAACTTCGACATGACATCGCACCAAATCTTCACACCCTGCCAAGTGACTCACTTTTTGTCGTGCGTGTACTAAAGAGTGCACCGGAATACACCAACGAACTCACACAGCTTATTTCTGGCCTACTCTCTCGCAGCCAAAAGAATGTGAGCCGGTAATGAAGTTGCTATTAACTCCACTCACTCTTCTGATTTCTTTTTATCAAAAGTTCATCTCCCCAGCATTTGCTCCTCGTTGTAAGTACTACCCATCCTGCTCAAGTTATGCACTCACTGCAATCCAAAGTTATGGGATTAAAGGTATTGCTATGGCCATATGGAGAGTTTTGCGATGTAACCCATGGTCACATGGTGGAGTCGATTACGTTAAAAAAGATGAAAAAACCATTACAGAGCAATCACTTCAGAGTATGAAAGCGGCGGCATAACCATGGGCTTTATTCTTAATCCTTTATACAACCTGGTATCTGGAATCATTGTTCTATTCCACAATCTTCTTTCACCACTCTTCGGTGAAGACAGTGGTGTTACATGGTCACTTTCAATTATGGGTCTTGTGGTAGTTATTCGAATTGTTTTGATCCCACTCTTTGTAAAACAAATTAAGAGCCAGCGCGCACTTACCGCCCTTCAGCCACATATGAAGGAGATTCAAAAGAAGTACAAGGATGATCGACAAAAACAATCAGAAGAGATGATGAAGCTCTATAAAGAGCATAAGACAAATCCACTTGCATCATGTTTTCCAATTCTTGCCCAGGCACCAATCTTCTTCGCACTCTTCACAGTGCTTAACGGAATCGCAGCAAAGACCGACGCTGGAGTTCCTGCACCAATCGCACGTGGATTTCTTAAGGGCGACTATCTAGAGAGTGCAGCACAAGCAAAGTTCTTCGGAGCAAAAATCTCTGAGACATTCTTAGGTAGCGATGACATCAAGGTAAAACTTGTCACAGTGCTACTTATTTTCGTTATGTCAGCAACAACATTTACAACCCAGCGTCAGTTGATGACAAAGGGAATGCCAAAGATGGATGCAAGCAACAATATGATGTTGCAACAGCAGAAAATCATGTTGTATTTATTCCCACTCATTTTCGCGATCTCCGGCGTTAACTTCCCAGTCGGTGTATTGATTTATTGGTCAACAACAAATTTCTGGACGTGGGGACAGCAGTACTACGTCATCAAGCGAAACCCAACACCAGGCTCACCTGCCTTTGAAGAGCTCGAGCGCAAGAAAGCGAAGAAGAGTGGGGCAGTCGAGCCGGATCAAAACGATCCATCACACCCATCAACACCAGCGGTTGAAGAGGTTAAAGGTCAGCGGGAACAACCAAAGAAGAAGAAAAAGAAGAAGAAGTAAATCGGACAATTAGCATTAAATCCCATTAAAAGGGATTAATTAACCAAGGAGTAGAGATGTCAGAGAATAAGAGCGCTGTAGTAGAGAACGAAGTTCAATCAGATGAGGCGACTACAGATGCGCCTAAGGCCCCAAAGAGCTTGGCAAAACTCGAGGAAGAGGGCGATATTGCCGCTGATTACCTCGAGGCACTTCTAGATATCGCCGATCTTGATGGTGATATCGATATCGATGTCGAAAATGGACGCGCCTCACTGGCTATCGCCGGCGGAAAGCTCGGCCACCTTGTAGGCAAGGAAGGCGAGGTCCTCGACTCAATTCAGGAGCTCACCCGCCTGGCTGTCCAGACAGCAACCGGCGACCGTAGCCGTCTCATGCTCGATATCGATAACTTCCGCGCAAACCGCCGCAAGGAGCTCACCGCTCTAGCGAAGGAGAAGGCAGAGGAAGCGACCACTACTGGAAACGCAATCAAACTCGAGCCAATGAACGCCTTTGAGCGCAAGATCATCCACGACACCATCCAGGATTTAGGGCTCAGCAGCGAATCTGATGGAGAAGATCCTCGTCGCTACGTAGTGATCTATCCAGCGTAAAGCCCCATGTCGGCAAGCGATGTTTCCCGTGAAACACTGATCGAGCGGTACTTTCCAGAGCGCCTCGATGAGATCGCTGCCTACGCCCATTTTCTCACCACTGCAGGGATCGAACGGGGGCTCATTGGCCCCCGCGAAGGCGAGCGCATCTGGGAGCGTCATATCTTCAACTGCCTACCCGTCACCCAACTTCTGCCACAAGGATCATCCCTCTTTGATATCGGCTCGGGAGCTGGCCTGCCGGGAATTGTGATCGCACTTGCCCGACCAGATCTCTCAGTAACTCTTATTGAGCCTCTTGAGCGAAGAGTCGCCTTCCTTAATGAGGCTGTCGAAGGTCTAGGAATTGAGGTAATTAGAGGTCGCGCCCAGGATGTGAAGAAGTCAGCTGACTTTGTTACCGCTCGCGCAGTCGCCCCTTTAGAGAAGTTGAAGAAGATGAGCTGGCATATGGTCAAAACAGGGGGCAGCCTCCTTGCCATGAAGGGCGAATCAGCCTCAACAGAGATGGAAGGGGTCAAGGGAGCCACGCTCCACGAGATCACTTTGGAGGGAATTGGGCTTGGGCGCATCGTCGCCATTAAAAAGGGTGCTTAGATAGGCCAATGAGCCAGAGCGGTGATGATTCACGTGAAACATCCGCACCTTCGACTACGAAGGTAGTCGGTGTCCGACGCCTGAAAGAGGCGATGGCAAAACCAGCCTCCACCCGAATCTTCACCGTAGCCAATCAGAAGGGTGGGGTCGGAAAGACCACCACAACCGTCAATATTGCAGCTGCCCTATCGATGGGTGGTCTACGGGTCCTGGTTATTGATTTAGATCCACAAGGAAATGCCAGCACCGCTTTGGGTGTTCCTCATCGTGATAACGCCGGCATCTATGAAGTACTCATGGGAAGCCACGAAATTTCAACTGTAGTGCAGAAAGTCGCGGGTTTTCCTGCACTTGATTGCATCTCATCAAATACATCACTTGCAAACGCGGAAATCAATTTAGTTTCGATGGTTGCACGCGAACTACAACTGAAAGAAGCGCTAGAAACAATTAGCGTTAATTACGATTACATTTTTATTGATTGCCCACCATCGCTTGGTTTGTTAACAGTGAATGCATTTGCTGCAGCAAAAGAATTACTTATTCCAATTCAAGCTGAGTACTACGCACTCGAAGGTTTATCTCAACTCCTTGAAACCTATGCAGTTGTAAAGAAGAGATTGAATCCAACTCTTAATCTTTCAACAATTGTTCTGACAATGTTTGATGGACGCACACGTCTTGCAAATGATGTCGCAGCAAATGTGCGATCTCACTTTCCAAACGAACTCATTGATATTCCAATCCCTCGCGCTGTACGTGTTTCAGAGGCGCCGTCATATAGCCAAACAGTAATGACATATGACCCACTTTCACCTGGAGCGATTGCTTACATGCAAGTTGCGCGAGAGATCGCTGAACGCGGTAAAGCAAAAGAAGAGAACTTTGATTCAAATGTTGTCAGCATTCATTACAAAAAAGATGGAGAGAGCGCATGAGTGCAAAACGTGGGGGACTAGGAACAAATCTAGATTCTTTGATTCCAACTTCTTTAACAGTTGGAGAAACCGAAGTTGCACAACAAAATGAAGTTCCTATCTCATCCATTTCTCCCAACCCACGTCAACCTCGTACAGTTTTCGATGAAGATGCACTCAATGAATTAATTGCATCAATTAAAGAGATTGGAATACTTCAACCACCTGTAGTTCGTAAAGTCTCTGAAGGCCGCTATGAATTAATCATGGGCGAGCGCAGATTTCGTGCAGCTAAGGCGGCAGGACTTAAATCAATTCCTGTCATTATTCGCCAAACTCCAGATAATGAACTACTTCGCGAAGCGCTCATTGAAAACATTCATAGAAGTCAACTAAATCCGTTAGAAGAAGCTGCGGCATATGCCGGTTTACTTTCAGATTTTGGCTGCACTCACGATGAATTAGCAGCCAAACTAGGAAGATCACGACCTCTGATCTCAAATATGTTGCGCTTACTTAATCTTCCACCAACTGTGCAACGCAAAGTTGCGGCAGGTGTGATCTCTGCCGGACATGCTCGAGCACTACTTGGTTTGAGTGATGAGAAAGAGATAGAAAAACTAGCCAACAGAATCGTTGCGGAGGGCTTAAGTGTTCGTGCAACTGAAGAGATTGTTGCAACTGCTGGTCCTGCCAAAAAGAGCGGCAAAGCAAAGGCAAAAGTTGGAATCTCAGGAACAGCTCTTGCGAGCGCCGAACTTTTAAGTGATTACTTGGATACCCGTGTAACTATCGAACAAGGTAAAGGCAAAGGAAAGATCACAATCGAATTTGCTGGAAATGAAGATCTCCAGCGCATCGTTGATTTAATTGAGGGCTGATCCTCGCCGCGACATTTCTTGCTTCACAACATGGCCTAACGCCTTTACACCTTCACGGATACGTTCTGGCGTTGGGTGGCAATAGGAAAGTCTCATCGACCATGATCCAAAACCGTCAGCATAAAAGGCTGTTCCAGGAACATAGGCAACCTTGGCAACAATTGCCTTAGGCATCATCGCTTTTGTATCAATTTCTGGTGGGAGATTTACCCAAACATAGAAGCCGCCGCCAGGTTTAGTCCATGTTGCTTCTTGCGGAAAGTGTTCAGCCAGTGATTCCAACATCGCATCACGGCGGACTTTGTACACCTCACAGAAGCTTGCAATCTGATCACGCCATGGTTGGTGGGTCAGATAGTTCGCGATAGTGAGCTGTGTGAAATTTGATGGGCAGAGAATTGACGATTCAGATGCAATCACTAATTTATCTTTCAATGATTGTGGAACTAGCGCCCAACCAATACGTAGCCCTGATGCAATTGTCTTAGAAAAGGATCCAAGATAGATAACGTTTTCGGAATCTTCAGCGCGCATCGCATTTGGTGATGGGCGATCAAATCCAAGCAACCCATAAGGGTTATCTTCAACAACAAAGATGCCTTCTTCGCGACAGATAGCAAGGATTTCTGTGCGTCGGGTTGCAGGCAAGAGCACACCGGTCGGATTCTGATAATTCGGAATCAAATACAGGAATTTAATTTTGCGGCCAGCGGCGCGCGTGACTTTAATGGCATCTCGAAGTGATTGCGGAATCATTCCATCTTGATCCATCTCAACATGAACCACAGATGCTTCATATTGGCGGAAAGTTCCTAGTGCACCCACATATGAAGGAGCTTCAACTAATACAACATCACCTGGATCGATAAAGATGCGAGAAATTAAATCTAACGCCTGCTGTGAACCAGTGGTAACGACAATGTCATCTGGATTAGCGCGGATACCTTCGAGTGCCATCACATCGCAGATTAATTCGCGAAGTTTGGGATGCCCTTGACCACTTCCATATTGCAGAGCTTCTGCGCCATTTGTAAGAATCAATTCATTGACAACATTTGCCATCATATCCATCGGTAGCGCTGAAAGATTTGGCATTCCACCAGCAAGGGAGACAATCTCAGGACGTGAGGCAACAGCAAAGAGTGAACGAATTTCACTTGGAAGCATTCCAGCGGCGCGGGCAGCAAAGCGCTCTTCAAGCTTTTGCGGAGCACCTGTATGGAATCGTGTATTCACCTCAGACATAGGGAGAAGTCTCCCACATTGCCCGCAGTGCTGGGGTAATTATTTAGCGGCGAATACCGGCGCTACGCAGATCTGAGATGCGCAAAGTACCTGTTTTAGCATCATCTTCTGCGGCTAAATAAAGGCGTTGAATCGCAATAATGAAGGGTTCAGCTACCGCGTCACGAAACTCAGGGTTAGCCAAATTCTTTGCATCATGTGAATTACTTAAATATCCGCAATCAACGCGTACAGAAGGTGCTTTTGTAAGGCGAAGTGAATCCCATGTTTTTGCGTGAGTTCTACAGTTGAGAAGATTTGTTCTGGCGCAAATTTCTCGCTGCACTAAAGAGGCAAATCGTTCTCCCACAACAGAGTGAACACCGTGAGCATCGCTGCCGTAGAAGTAAGTCGCTACTCCTTGTGCGCTGGGATTGCTATGAGTATCTGTATGAAGAGAGATAAACAAGTCTGTGGCGTTGGCATTTGTAAATGCAATTCGCTCTGATTCACTCGGAGCATTTTTGGCACCTCGTGTAAGAAAAACGCTAGCGCCTAGTGCAAGTAAGCGACCTTCAATACGAACTGCAATGTCATAGACAATATCTGCTTCGGCGCCATTACTTCCTGGATCTAAAACAATAACCTTATTTGCAAGTGCTGGACCACGTGTTCTGGCTGCAGCGCTTTCGCGCAATTGCGACGGAACACCACCAGAGACAATCTTTGTTAATCGAATCAAACCAATAATTGTTTCTGGCCCGCAACGACCATCAACTTTCGCACCCACAGATTTTTGGAAATCCTTAACAGCCGCTTCAGTTCGTTCACCGTAAATACCGTCGACGCGTCCACAATCAAAACCCATCTCAGTGAGTCGTGACTGGAGCGCTGCGACATCATCACCATGCATCAATGGAGATTGCTGCAGATACAGTGAACGGTCGCCTAATTTCCAGCGAGCATCTTCAAGAGCGCGCTCGGTAGCAACATCTAAGAGGCCGGTGACATTTAATCCACGCTCCTGCTGAAAAGATCGAATCTCATCAGGAGAAAGCTGTGAATGCATTAGTGAAAACTCTTACGGTTTAAATAAATGCTTCAAGCTCTTTAAGAAGAGCTGGCTTTGGCTTAGCGCCAATAATTGTCTTTACAACTTCACCGTTGACATAGACATTAAGCATTGGAATTGATGTCACGCCATATTTGATTGCAATCGCAGACTCTTCATCGGTGTTGAGCTTTACGATCTTGAGCTTATCCCCGTGCTCATTCGAGATATCTTCAAGGATTGGCCCAATCGCACGACAAGGTCCGCACCACTCAGCCCAGAAATCTACAAGGACGGGTGTGCTGCTTTTGAGTACTACTTCATCAAAATTAGCTGCGGTTACTTTGCTCGTTGCCATGACTACTCCAATTTATCTCTGGTCTATTTGTTTAAAACTTTACTTTACTAGTGTGCGAGGAATTTTTCAGCGTCTAACGCTGCTTGGCAACCCGAGCCTGCAGCTGTAATCGCTTGTCGATAGGTGTGATCTACAAGATCTCCACACGCAAATACGCCAGGAAGATTGGTGCGTGTAGAACGCCCCTCTACCTTCACATAGCCCTCATTATCAAGATCGATCTGTCCGACAAGTAGTTCGCTGCGAGGAATATGTCCGATCGCGACAAAAAGCCCGGTGAAGTCGCGCTCAGAAAGTTCGCCAGTAACGGTGTTCTTGAGAGCCAATCCAGAAACTTTATCTTCACCAAGAATGTCTACAACTTCTGTATTCCACAACATTTCAATCTTTGGATTACTCAGCGCACGCTCTGCCATGATCTTTGAGGCACGCAATGAATCGCGACGGTGAATCAAAACGACTTTACTTGCAAACTTTGTTAAGAATGTTGCTTCCTCAACTGCAGAATCTCCACCACCGACAACAGCAATAGTTTGATCTCTGAAGAAGAAGCCATCACACGTGGCACACCAGGAAACACCGCGGCCAGATAAGCGATCTTCATTTGCAAGACCAATGTGCTTATAAGCAGAACCGGTGGCAAGAATTACTGCGCGAGCCTGCACTACATTTCCACTGCCATCTTTAATTGTCTTGATATCGCCCTTTAAATCCATTTCAACGACATCATCTGTGATGAGTTCAGTCCCAAAACGTGCAGCTTGTTTACGCATATCTTCCATAAGGACTGGACCCATAACACCGTCAACAAATCCTGGGAAGTTTTCAACTTCTGTCGTTGTCATCAGCGCGCCACCTGCTGTCACAGAACCCTCATATTGCACGGGATTGAGTTGGGCGCGAGAGGCATAAATTGCTGCTGTATATCCAGCCGGTCCAGAACCGACAATAACAAGATCACGAATCATGGCTCCAGCCTACCTTTTCTTTTCTTTAATAGCCCACGACCAAACTCAGCCAAGGTCGCGATCTCCGCAATTTTAAAGAGTTTGGCGAAGAGCAGATAGAGCGCACCGCTTGCAGCCAAAATGAATGCCAGGCGAATAGCTCGCAAAATTATTGATGACTCCGCACTCTCCCACTCAAAGTAATACATCACCGCAAAAAGGGGCGCCATGGCAAGAATTGAAGCTAGATAAAGTTTGGCGTGATGGCCGGCAAAGGTTGAGAAAGCCAGCCTTCCCGTATGTTTTTTCAAAAGTGAGAGAGTAATAAATAGTCCCAAGATGTAACTCACTGAAAATGCCAGCCCTAAACCAATAGTTACTTGTTGACTATCAAGGGTATAGAGAAATAGGTATGAGAGAGCCACAGAGATTATGTTGATAATCAAAATAGAGATTACTTGAGTGCGAGTATCTTCGAATGCGTTAAATCCACGAATCAAAATTAAGTTAATTGAAAACGCAACAAGTCCAAGGCTTAATGCAGAAAGTACTTGGCCGATATACCGTGAATCCTCAAGTGAGATTCCAAAGTAGAGGGCCTCAGTCATCATAGGACCAAAGAAGAAGAGAGCAACACCACTTGGTACAGTGACAACTCCAACCATCTTAATTGCACGAATGAGTTGTTTACGAACCTCTTCAACATTCTTTTCAATAGCAAGTTTTGATAAATGTGGAAGTAGCGCAGTCACAATCGAAATTGTGACGATCGAGTAAGGCAGCAACATGATGTAGTAAGCGCTAGTAAATGGCGTAAATCCAACACCTGTAGTGACACCTTCTTGCGCACTACGAACCGCAGCACTCGTTGCCACATTGACAGTCACTAAATATCCCAATTGTGAAATCAGAACATAAACCAATGTCCATCCAGCAAGTGAGAAAGATTTACCAAGACCACTGAGGCCAAACTTGATTCGAAGTTGTATACCCGATCTCTTTACAACCGGAATCAAAATCAGAGCTTGCACAACGATTCCTAGCGTGGTTCCCCATCCCAGGAGCTGAATCTGAAAATCAGAGATGGTGTCGATCGTTACTGTGTTTTGCAGCAAAAGAACTCCACCAAAGACTGCGATCACAACCAGGTTGTTTGCAATAGGTGCCCACATGAGAGGAGCAAAAGAGCCGCGAGAGTTTGCTACCTGGCCAAGCATTGTGAATAGGCCGAGGAAGAAGATCTGCGGCAAGCAATAACGGGTAAATGCGATTGCGATTTGATTCTCAGTTTCAAAGCCAGGTGTAGAAAATTCAGGCGCATAGAGACGAACGAGTGCGGGTGCAAAAATCACACCAACAAGAACAAGCAATAACAGAATTCCAGAGATTGTCGTTACAAGGCGTGATGCAAACCCATCGCCACCATCTTCATCTTGAAAAGAACGTACAAGTTGAGGAACAAAAATTGCAGTGAGAGCGCCACCAACCAGTAGGTTGTAGAGAATATTTGGCATCGTGTTTGCAACGTTGTATGTATCCGCAAGAAGAGCTGTACCCAGTACAGCAACACCTAAGATCGCACGGAAGAAACCTGTGATGCGAGAAAGAATTGTTCCAATCGCCATAATTCCTGAGGCGCGAAAGAGTTCATTATTCTTCATTTGCGCCCCTTTCTAATCCGACGATATGTCTGGGCACCAGCACCGATAAAGAGTAGAACTGCCGCCGCTGTTGTAAACCACGCCACTCGTGAATCAATCAGAGTCATGCTCAACGCCAGCCTAGATGAGGGCCCCAACCACTTTCCATCAGAGTTGGTCAGGACTGCATTTACTTGTGTCGTTCCGGAAGTAATAACTGTGTACGGAACCGCCATCTGTGTTCGTGACTGCGGGTCGAGCGTGATTTCTCTGATGTCATCAACAATTACACGAATGTTTGAAGCACGGAATATGAGGTTGATCTTTACAGGGGTTGTAAAACCATTAACAAGAGTTAATGGAACCTTCCCAAATTCTGATGTAAGAGCATACTTTCCTGGATTAACACGCAATTTGTTTTGCTGTTGCAGGACACCATCTACTGCACTCTGTGCAAAGAGTTCTGCCTTAGCTCCATTTATGGAAGATGAGAGCAAGATAGCCAAACGTGCTCGAAAGAGTTCTAACTCTGGAGCTTTTACGACAGTAGAAAGCTTTGAAATAGCTTGGCGATTAACGGTGTAATTCTTACGATCAGGTCCACTTAGCTTGGATGGAGAGGATTTAAATTGTGTTTTATCAGCTGTTATCGCTCTACCTAAATGGAAAGCGACGCGATCAGCAGCATAGCTTTGGTAGAAAGCTAGTTCGCTAGGGGCAAGACGCTTAGCCAAAGCCAAATCCGGGTTGCCATAAGTAATTGGTGTGATGACGGCACCGGCTGTTGCAATACGAAGTTGTGCCAACCACGCAGCTGCAACTTCTACACCCACACCATCTTCTTCATTAGCAAGTTCGTAACCATCTGCCATATCTGCAACCTCATCAAGGAGAGCTGCATCGATAATCCAGCGACTTTCTGCAACTGTTGGCGTGTAAACAAGTGATCCAAGTCGGCCTTCAGGTGTAAGTAATGTTGCGAGGTCGTCATCAATAAATCTTCCATCAAGAAGCTGATGTGGTCGTTCAATAAGTTCTACATTTCTCACCGCACCGACTGCGCTCTGTGGGAGAGAAATTCCTAGACAGAGAATCACGAAAGCGATAGTTGAAAATTTCTTCACTACCCCACCTCGGATGCTTTTGTGCGAGCAATTAACTTTTTCTCATCTGGGTAGGCAAGAAGGCTGACAATTTCAGAGAGTGGGAACCAACCCACCTCATCAACTTCTGATTCTTGAGCAGCTAAAAGTCCACCCACTTCTTTAAATTGAAAATGGTGAACAGTTTTATGAATTCTTTTTCCGCCAGCCATAAACCAAAAATCAATAACACCTAGAGAGCGTTCGATCTCAGACTGAATTCCCGTCTCCTCTGCCACCTCACGGATCGCAGCCTGTTCTGGGGTTTCACCTTCTTCTATATGTCCTTTAGGAAGTGACCAGAGAATCCGATTACCGGTTGCATCTTTATGGTCGCGACGGCCAATCAACAATCCCTTTGTCTTAGTCGAATCAATAACGAGACCACCCGCACTTACTTCATCTACACGCTTTGCATACGGTTTCGATTGCGACTTTGTTTGCTGCTTAGCTTGCGGTTTCGCCTTTGTTGCAGCAGTAGTGCTGCCTTCCTCGCCAGAGGTGTGATTCTGTGGGGCGCGATGTGCAGGACGCTTGCGCCTGCGCTTCTTCTTAATGCCTTCGCTGCCCGCACCAGGTGCCGGGTTCATGCCATAAGGGTAGTGCTCGGGACTAGCCTTAGCCATTATGTCTTTCGCCCAAAACCCACCAGCCTCACAGGCAGGCTTAAGCGCTGCCGGCGAGATGGCGATCGCATCCCTGGTTGAGCGCGCTCCATTGGCAAGTTCACTCGCAGCCGCCTTTAAGGAGAAGGGATTTACTCTCGCACTCGTTGGTGGACCAGTGCGCGATGCACTCTTGGGAAGACTTGGAAACGATCTTGATTTCACAACGAGCGCTCCACCGCTTGAAACAAAAAAGATTTTGCAAAAGTGGGCAGAGAATGTGTGGGATACAGGAATTGAATTTGGAACAGTCGCTGCTCAACGCGGTGAAACAACTGTCGAAGTAACTACGTACCGTAGCGAAACCTATAGCAGTCAATCTCGCAAACCAGATGTTACATATGGAACAACCATTGAAGGTGATCTCTCTCGCCGTGATTTCACTGTTAATTCAATGGCGCTAGAACTCACAGGTGCAAAACCAGTATTCATCGATCCTTTTGATGGTCTTGTTGATTTAGCAAAGAAAGTATTGCGAACACCAGGTAAGCCAGAAGATTCATTTAGCGATGATCCACTTCGCATGTTACGAGCTGCCCGATTTGCAAGCCAACTTAACTTTGAGATTGCGCCAGAAGTTATAGCCGCTATGAAGGATATGGCTAAGCGACTTGAGATTATCTCTGCCGAACGTATTCGTGACGAAATTACAAAACTCTTAATGTCTGCACAACCACGCACAGGAATTACGATTCTGGTTGAAACAGGGCTTGCCGAAATTGCCCTTCCCGAGATCCCAAAGCTGCGACTAGAAGTCGATGAGCACCATCATCATAAAGATGTCTACGAACATTCAATTACGGTGCTAGAGCAAGCTATTTCGCATGAAGATCGTTTAGGTGGACCCAACCTTGTTATTCGTCTTGCTGCGCTTTTGCATGACATCGGAAAACCTAAAACCCGTGCACTTCTTGAAGGTGGTGGAGTCTCTTTCCATCACCACGAAGTTGTTGGTGCACGCCTAGCAAAAAGTAGGTTGAAAGCTCTTCGATTTAGCAACGAGGTTATTGAAGATGTTGAGACCTTGATTGCGCTACACCTGCGTTTTCATGGGTATGGCGACGGCGAGTGGACAGATTCAGCGGTGCGTAGATATGTGCGTGATGCTGGTGAATTACTTACACATCTTCATGTACTTACTCGTGCCGATTGCACTACGCGGAACGCACGCAAAGCTGCTCGTTTAGCGGCCACCTACGACAGTCTTGAAGCACGCATCGAAGTACTCATGGAACAGGAAGAACTTTCAAAGATTCGCCCCGACCTCGATGGCGCAGAGGTGATGCAATTACTTGGGATTAAACCTGGAGCCGATGTTGGTCGCGCTCTTGATTTTCTTCTTGAGCTTCGCATGGACCAAGGTCCATTAGGGAAAGAGAAAGCAACTGAACTTTTATTGCAGTGGTGGGCTAAGCGGAACGTATAAAAAACTTTGACGGGCGAAGAATAATGAGCGACGTTGCGAGATAGCCAATCCCAATAACTGTCGGAAGTGTCCAAGTATCACCATTTGTAGGAAGTAAGAACGCTGCCAGCAATCCACCAGAGACAATTGCGAAGTTAACTACAACATCGTAGACAGCAAATACTCGCCCGCGGAATATGTCATCAATCTTTGACTGTACAAGAGCATCATTTGTCACTTTTACGCTCTGTCCACATAATGCGGTGAAGAATGCGGTGAGTGCAAGAGTCAGTGATGTACGGGTTATTGCTAGTGCGATAACGCTTAATGATGCGGCGGCCATTGCCAGCTGCATCCAACGATGTCTTCCGACTTTGCTTACTCCGTATGGCGCAACGATGGCCCCAACAACAAAACCCACAGCAGCGGTAACGATCATAAAGGTGACGCCCGCTAAGCCAGCTTCAGTATCGAGCGGGTCATTAAATTTATTTCGTTCCAAAACTAAAGTCATCAAAGTCAGTGCTGTGAGCCCACCTCGTTGAATTGCGATCGCTGCAATACCGCGAGCCGCATCAACATGTTCTTCCAGGAACTTTATGCCTTCGCGCATCTCCTTAAGTCCTTGCGTGAAAGATCCCTTCACTATTTCATGAGGAAGTGGACCAATTTCATCGCGACGTAGCATTGATGCAAAGAGCGCGGCACCTAGATATCCACAGACTGCAACAGAGATGATGACTGCATCTGCATAATCTGCCGACGTCATAGAATCCAAAATCTTACGAACACCTAGACCGATGCCACCGCCAAGAACAACCCAAACGGATCCGCCAGTAACAACAAATGCATTGGCTGTAATTAATTTTTCTCGAGAGATCACAAGTGGAAGACCTGCAGATAAGCCAGCAAGAATCAATCTATTTACTCCAAAGGCGATCAGTACAAAGACTGTTAACTCGATTCCGGTGCGGCCTTGAAAGATAAGGAGCGCGATAATCGCCAAAGTAATCGCACGCGTCATATTGGCAAAGAAAAGTGCACGTTGGCGAGAGAAGCGATCAAGGATCGTTCCAACAAATGGTCCAACAATTGAATACGGAACTAAGACAAGAGCAAAGGCGAGAGCAGCGCTCATTGCATCTGCCTGACGTTCGGGTGAGAAAAGGACAAAGGAGGCGAGAGCGCTCTGGAAGATTCCATCAGTGAGTTGACCTGTCCAACGTATGCGGAGCAGGCGGAAAAGTTTTCGATCGAAGAGAATCTCTTTAACGCTCACTGGTTATCCTCCACTGGGCAAGCGTAGTAACTCAGAAGCGATTATTCTTCGCATGTGGCTACAACACATGCCCTGCGTTCACTACGCGCCTATATCGACTACACCCTCGATAAGCGCGCAACACTCATGGGCCTATTTCGTGGAGTGGTCGATGCATGTGATGCTGATCCGTATTTGATGCGAGCTGCGAAATATCATGGCGAGAAAGTAGATAGAAAGTGTCCAGTCTGTAAAAAACTGGAGCTCGTTGAACTTCGCTACACATTTGGTGATCAATTAGGACAATTTTCGGGGCGGATTAAATCCCCTCAAGAATTAGCATCGATGGAGAGCGAGTTCGGTGAATTCTCCGTCTATGTTGTTGAAGTTTGCCGTGGATGTTCGTGGAATCACCTCTGTTCCACCTTTATTTTGGGCGATGGCATCACCCGTAAAGCGCCACGGAAAGTGCGAACGCTCGAAGATGAGTAGAAGACAGGTAACCTTTAAGAATGGATAGAGCAATTCTGCGTCGCCGCTTATTCCGCACCACGATCTTCTTGGGCGGATTCGGATTTATTGCAGGATCAACCCTCTTTGCTTTTGCTTGGTTTACCGTTTCGATCCCTGATCCAAATGCCTACGTAAATAGCCAAGCCACAATTATTCAGTATTCAAATGGCGATGAGATCGGTCGCATCGGTACCCAGAATCGCCAAATCTTGCCGCTTGCACAAATTCCAATCAACATGCGTAATGCTGTTTTGGCGGCAGAAGATAGAAAGTTTTACTCCAATCAAGCTTTTAGCGTCACCGGCATTGCTCGTGCGCTGATTAACAATTTGAAATCAGGAGATCTCACCGGTGAGGGTGGATCAACAATCACGCAGCAATATGCCAAGACGGCATTTCTTACTTCAAGCCGAACTATCGAGCGTAAAATCAAAGAACTCATTATTTCTATGAAGTTAGAGAATGCGCTCTCTAAAGATCAAATTTTTGAAAATTATCTCAACACCATTTATTTTGGCCGCGGGTCATACGGCGTACAAACTGCATCTCAACAATATTTCAATCGCAATGTTGATCAGCTAAATCTTTCGCAGATGGCAGTTATCGCAAGTATTTTGCGCTCGCCAGGATATTACGACCCTTCACTTTCAGAAGAGAATGGTGTTCGACTCGAGAAGCGATTCCAATACGTCATCGATGGAATGTTGAACGAGGGTTGGATTACGCAAGAACAAGCAGATAAAGCGAAGTTCCCTACTGTTGCACCGCGTGTGACATCCGGATCACTCAGTGGTCCAAAAGGTCATGTGATTTCACAAGTCCAGAGAGATTTAGGTCGCCTCGGATTTTCGGAAGAGCAGTTACTTGAAGGTGGACTTGTCATTCGCACAACACTGGTGCAGAAAGCACAGCAATCAGCAGTGGATGCAGTGACCAAGTTCTACCCAAAGAAAGCGCCTGAAAACCTACGTATAGGACTTGTAGCAATTCGCCCTGGTACCGGTGAGATCATCGCACTTTATGGCGGTCGCGATTACTTAGAGCGCCAGCTCAATGATGCAACTCAATCTATTGCCTTAGCTGGTTCAACTTTTAAACCGTTCGCACTTATCGCTGGACTCGAAGCCGGAATTCCATTGACATCTATGTGGAATGGCGATTCGCCACAAGTATTTGATGATCTCGGTAAGCCTTACGTTGTAAGTAATTATGGCGACGAAGGTTGGGGCCAAGTTGATCTTCTTACTGCAACACAACATTCGGTGAACACAATCTTTGTTCCACTTGGCATGAAAGCCGGGATGGATAAAGTTGTTGATGCTGCACGCAGAGCAGGCATTCCAGAAAATGTTGCAATGATTCCTACGCCATCTGTGGTTTTGGGTGTTGCATCTCCGCGCGTCATTGATGTGGCAAATGCTTATGCAACCTTTGCAGCTCAAGGTGTCTACGCCAAACCATTCTTGGTTGCATCAGTTACAGGTCCAAATAAGGGTGTTCTCTATGAAGCAACCCCACAAACACAAGAAGTTTTCTCTAAAGAGGTAATGGCTGATCTGACTTACGCACTCAAGAGCGTAGTAAATGGTGGAACAGGCGCCGCTGCGCTCTCACTCGGCCGTCCAGCAGCAGGAAAGACGGGAACATCTCAATCAAATGCCTCTGCCTGGTTTGCTGCATACACCCCACAATTAGCTGCATCCGTTGCACTCTTTAGAGATTCAGCATCTGAGTCCCTCAACGGCATCGGCGGATTAACTTCTGTTACAGGTGGAACCTTCCCAGCTCGTATCTGGACAGCATTTATGAAGGGCGCTCTTAAAGGCGAACCCGTAATGACTTTTCCTGCCCCATCGAATATCGGAGGACTCGAGCCGATTGTGATGACATCTGGCGGCGTTCAAACTAGAAAAGATTGATCTAGCTTTCTATGAGCGCACGTCTTGCTAAGCCGGTATTCATACTGATTTTCCTTAGCTTGATGGCAACCCTTGTAGGCGCTCTCAAATTTAGCTCCTGTGAACAATCACTCTGGGCTACCCCAGATCAATATGTTCATGCTTGTTATTCAGATATACCTTCTCTCTACAGCGCGCGTGAGTTAGATGATGATCGTTGGTCATATTCATCAACTACAAATGCTGTTGAGTATCCAGTTCTTACCGGAACGGTGATGTGGTTCTTTGCGCGAGTGATTCCTAGCGGCGAAAACGAAACTCTAAATTATTATCGAATTAATCAGATTTTCCTGGCCGGCCTATTTCTTTTTATTGCTCTTATTGTTTATCGAATACGACCCGAGTTCGCATATCTCTCTGCGATCGCACCAGCTGCTATCGCATCGCTCTACATCAATTGGGATTTGTGGGCAATCGCCTCGATGATGCTCGCTATCTATTGGTTTGATCGCAAGAAGTACACATACTCGGCGCTGGCAATTGGAATTTCCATTTCAACAAAGTTCCTACCAATCTTCTTGCTTTTACCAATCGTGCTGATTCTTTGGCGACGGAACGAAATTCGAGAAATTGCCCGTTATCTCGGAATCACAGTTGCCGCTTTTCTAGTTATCAATATTCCAGTAATGCTCACAACTCCAGATGGTTGGCTACGTTTCTATCAACTTAACTTTGACCGGGGCGAGGATTGGGGCTCAATTTGGTACGCCCTTTCTTCCCTCGGAGTTAATCTAGGAAACACAAACTTCTTTGCAATTCTTGCTTTAGCTGTTGCCGTACTCGTTATATCGCTTTTGGTCTTTTCAACTAAAGAGACACTGCACCTTGCTGACATTAGTTTTATAGTTTTAGCTCTAGTTATGATTGCAAGTAAGGTGTATTCACCGCAATACATTCTTTGGCTAGTCCCACTCGCAGTAATTGCAATGACAAACCGTAAAGATGTTCATGCATTTTGGATCTGGCAGATTGCAGAAGTTATGTATCACGTTGCAATTTGGCAACATTTAGCAACAGTTACTGGCGCAAAGTTTGGCTTGCCTCTGACCGGCTACGCCTTGATAAGCCTTATCCGTATTGCCGCCTGTCTCTATTTCGTCATTCTCCTCATCAAAAAGGCCTCTCGAGACGGCCAATTCCCGCACGAATTTCTCTTTAAATCCGCCGACAGTTACCCTTAACCCTCCACAACGTGGCCCCCGACTCGGGTCAGCTGCGAAGCGGAAAAGCTATAACCCTCCTGTCACGGAAATGCCGTGGCCGTCTTAGTCCAGAGGAGGTCGGGTTAACGCATGCGTCACTATGAACTAATGGTCATTCTCGATCCAGAACTCGAAGAACGTACAGTCACACCATCACTTGAGACATATCTCAAGATCATCAAAGACAGCGGAGGCCGCG
>JACCDO011661343.1_pt1 | contig 22791 bp, 16 predicted proteins | sample 7446101 | NCBI WGS metagenome assembly JACCDO01 (sample SAMN15323440, study PRJNA562643) | freshwater metagenome | isolation source: river surface water | place: USA:Blue River Watershed | collected 2017-08-16
ATGGTAACCAAGGCAATCAAGGTGGTTATGGCAACCAAGGGAATAACTATGAACAATTGCCTGATATTACCCATGCCCCCCCAGCCAAAGTACCAGGGGGTAGACCTTTGGAACTTTTCTTTGAATTATCCCCAACGATTTCCCCTCAAGTGGCTCAAGCGACCTTGTATTACATGAGTTTAAATCGAACACAACAAGCAATGATGCAAAGAAAAGGTCCACATTCATTTGTGGGTGTGATTCCTGCAAGAGATGTTGCTGGTAAAGATATTCAGTACTATGCTGTTTTATTTGACCAAAACAACCAAAGACTTTCAGGTTATAAAACACCAAGAGAACCTGCAAAAATACAAGTTGTGGGTGGGAAGTTTGCCAATGGACTCCCCACTGGTGGCACATTAACAGGAGATGAAAACAATGGTGCTTCTTCTGGCGATAAGATATTCAGCTTTAGCTTAAATCTAGGTACTGGTTTTGGTACCATTAGCAAAGATGCAACTTTGGTGAGATTAAAAGAAAAAGCTGTCAAAACCACTGGTTTTGCATTTACACCATTCCATATTCAACTCGAAGGTGATTTCTGGTTGGGCAATCGATTGACTTTTGGTGTATTTACCCGTTTGCAAATCGTAGAATTTGCTGGATTATATGGTGGGAGATTAAAGTTTGTCATGGCAAACAATGGCACAAACTCATGGATTCTCAGAGCGGGTGGTGGATATGGTGAAGTCAGACACTTGGTCAAAGTACAAAAAAATGGTGAAGCCAAGAATGACACTACACTAGAAGGCCCTTATTTCTATAGTTTAGGCTTTAGTTTCTTGCATCAATTAGATAGTACTTTTGCTTTCAGGGTCACCACAGATTTTATGCACTTATTGGGTAAATCACCATCTCTACAATTTGACTTAACCCTAGGGATTGAAATGGGATTTTAATTGATTTGTATTGCATTTTATAGGCAATACAGAATATGATAGCACCTGTATTTTAATCAAAAATTCAAGATCCCAGATACAAGGTGTAAAATGAGCATAGGTTTTTTACAGCAAATCCCATTATTTCATGGTTTAAATAGCGATGAATTACAAGAAATTTTAAGCATGATTAAAATCAGGACTTACCAAGCCCAAGATATTATTTTTAGGCAAGGGGAAATGGGAGATGCTGCAATGATTGTACAAACTGGGACAATAGAGATTTTTGTATTTGATGGACAACAATCTCATATTATCACTCGTTTTGAAAAGGGATCTGTATTTGGTGAACTATCACTGATCGATCATTTAAAACGAAGCGCAAGTGCAAGAGCATTAACCCCAGTAGAGTTATTGGTATTAGATCAATCTTCTTTTGATCAACTTAAAAAAGCTCAAAAATCCAGTGCCTATAAAGTGTTAAAGGCCTTGGCTGGAGAATTGTGTCATAGAATCAGAGAGAGTAACGAGCAAATCGAAGACCTACTGCTGGGTGAATCACAGATTTTTAGACCGATTATCACAGATGCGCGAAAAATACAGGAAGATGAAGATAAATCCCTATTTTCCAAGCTTTTTTCTTTTTTTAAATAAATTCCTAGGAAATATATGTCTGTTCAAATATCCCCTTATCAAGTCCAACAGCTTTCTATCTTTAAAAGCTTAACTGAAAATGAAACATCTGCGCTCTTATCAACTTTAGAACGCGTTAAACTCAATGCATTGCAATCTCTCTTCCAAGAAAATGATATTGCCAAAGGGTGTTTTATTTTAATCGCAGGTCACATCGAAGTGGTCAAGAAAATCGATGGGCAAGAACAAGTGCTAGCAACCTTAAAAGCTGGTGATTTGGTCGGTCATATCGCTCTAATCGATAAAAAACCCAGAAGTGCCACATGCAGAGCATCAGAATCTGGTGCACTCTTATTGCATCTCTCTGTTGAATATTTTGAAAAGTTATTTTATTCACAAAGCAATTTTGCCTATAAAATCCTAGATCAAATCGTCTTAGATCTCTCCCAAAAATTAAGAGGAGCTACTGTGAAAATCGCTGAAGCTCAAAATCAACAACAAGAAATGCAAAAAAAGAATTCTGCTTTAGATGCAGCAAAATTCATGGCGGGTTTTTCAGGTAATTTAGAAGACTAATGGAATAGATCATGCAAAATAAATTATTTGTCATCGATGGTTCTGGATTTATTTTTAGAGCATATTATGGCATTAGAATTCCAATGACAAGTAGCACGGGTGAAAGTGTTAATGCTGTTTATGGCTTTATCAAAATGCTCAGTAGCCTATTAAAAGACCATAAACCCACACATCTAGCCATCGCTTTTGATCCCAATGAACCTTCATTTAGAAACGATATTTATCCCCTGTATAAAGCCAATCGTCCTTCTCCCCCTCCCGATCTACCAAGGCAATATGAACTTTGTATAGAAGCCACCAAAGCCTTTAATATCCCAGCGATTTCTTGTCCCAAAATGGAAGCAGATGATGTGATTGGTACACTGGTCAAGCAATGGGATGGGGATTGTGTCATCGTCAGTTCAGATAAAGATATGTCTCAATTGGTCAATGATCGTATTTCTCTATGGGATGGGAAAGATGGGAAAATCTTGGATCGAATGGGCGTTTTGGAGAAAATGGGCGTTTATCCAGAGCAAATTATCGATTATCTGGGCATTGCTGGAGATAGTTCAGATAATATTCCAGGGGTACCAGGTATTGGTCCCAAGGGCGCAATTCAATTGCTTCAAGAATATGGGAATTTGGAAAATATCTTAGCCAATGCACATCAAATCAAAGGCAAGAAAGGTGAATCCCTCACTCAGTTTGCACAACAAGCCCGTTTGAGCGCACAATTAGCTACCATTAAACTCGATGCCCCTTTGCATTATGATCGACAACAACTTCAATATCAATTGCCACATTTTAAAGAATTAAATGCTTTTTTTAAACAAATGAGATTTAGAAGTTTAGCGCAAGAATTCAATGTCACTGATGCTGATATCGCTAGATTAGAAGAAGTTCAACCTCAACCCAAACCTCAAGTTCAACCCAAACCTCAAGTGCAAGAAGCTGTCGTACAATATGATCTCTTTGGTGAACATCAAGTGAAAGCAACAGAACCCGAGCCAAAGCCAGAACTTCAGAATTATTATCAGTCCCTAGAGAATACAGAAGAGAAGAAAAGCTTAACACCTCAAAAAATCGCATTAATCACCCCCCAAAAGATCAATGTAGATCCTCAAAAATATCGAGCAATTACCACCATTGAAGCTTTGGATCAAGTGATCAATACACTTCAAAAATCAACATTATTGAGTCTAGATCTAGAAACCACAAGTTTAGACCCATACGAAGCCAAAATCGTGGGCATATCATTATGTTGGGCTGATAATGAAGCTGTGTATATCCCGCTTGCTCATTATTACCTAGGTGTGATTGATCAATTAGCGCCAGAGATCGTATGGCAAAAGCTTAAACCCATTTTAGTCGATCAAAACATCGCTAAAATCGGTCAAAATATCAAATTTGAGCAAAGAATATTCCTATTACAAAACATAGAAGTCAATGGTTGGGTTGGAGATACCATGTTAATGGCATATCTCTTAGATAGCGACAGAAATAGTTTTGATCTCTCTTCTTTAGCCAATGATTATTTGGGTTATCAGGGCTTAAGTTTTAAAGAAGTTGTCGCTAAGGGGGAGAATTTTTCAGGTGTGGATATCGATCGAGCAAGGGTTTATGGATCAGAAGATGCGGATTTGACATATCGATTATATCAATTATTTTTACCTTATCTTCAAAAAGACCCTCAACTCCTAGAGATCTATTTCAAAATGGAACTCCCTTTGACAAGGGTGCTTGCCAAAATGGAAAACCATGGGATTTGTATCGATGTGAAAAAACTCAACGAACAATCCATTCAAATTACCAAGGAAATCGATGTTTTAAAACAAGAGATCTATGGTTTTTCGGGTTATGAATTCAATATTGATAGTCCAAAACAACTCTCAGAACTCTTGTATCAAAAGCTGAAATTACAAGCCAAAAAGAAAAAAGAAGTCAGTACCAAACAAGAAGTATTAGAAAGCTTAATTGATCAGCACCCTATGATTCCTAAATTATTGGAATATCGCCATTTATCAAAACTACAAAACACCTATATCGATACCTTACCTAAGTTACTCAATCCCAAAACCCATAGAGTACATACTTCATTTAAGCAAACAGGTACAGTGACAGGACGTCTCTCAAGTCAAGACCCTAATCTACAGAATATTCCCACCAAAACCCAAAAGGGAAAGCAAATCAGGGAAGCATTTGTGGCTGAACAAAACCATGTTTTGATCAGTGCAGATTATTCCCAAGTTGAATTGAGATTATTGGCACATTTTGCCAAGTCAAAGCACATGATTCAAGCCTTTGTCGAAGGTGCAGATATTCATAGACAGACAGCCAGTCAGATGTTTGCTGTCCCTATCGATCAAGTGACAGCAGATCAAAGAAGACAAGCAAAAGCGATTAATTTCGGTTTGATGTATGGCATGGGACCAAGTAAATTAGCACAAACCATTGGTGTTGATTTTAAAGTAGCCAAGAATCTCATCGATCTCTATTTCAAAGAATACCATGATATCCATGATTTCTTTCAAGTCGCTATCGATGAAGTTAGGATCAAGAATTATTCTTCTACTTTGCTAGGGAGAAAACGTTATCTCTATGATATCAATGCTTCTCAAGCTGGGGATCGAAGTCAAGCGGAAAGATTGGCTTTAAATACGCCCATTCAAGGCACTGCAGCTGATATTTTAAAACTGGCAATGGTGAAATTGGATCAAATCCTTGAAGAGAAATTTCCTCAAGCAAAGTTATTATTGACTGTGCATGATGAGTTGCTTGTCGAAGCAAGTGTGGATCAAAGCAAAGAAATTGCACAATTGATGAAGGATACAATGGAGAATACCTTTTTACTGAGTGTGCCTTTAACAGTTGAAGTTGGGGTTGGGCAAAATTGGGCTGAAATTCATTAAAATTCAATCGATTTGATCGATTTGATCGATTTTTTCACTAATCAATATCGCAATCATCGCACATACAAATGCACTGAGTATATCCCAAATATAATGTTGTTTAGTCGTCAGTACACTGACATCCAAAATCAACATCACCATCAAATATAACCAAAAATGATTTCGATTCTGTCGCCATAAGCCAAAGAAGAAAATCGCTGGCATGGTGATATGTCCAGAAGGCAAACAATTGCTTGGTGTATCAAGGAGAATCAAGAATTGATACGTTGCCAGTGAAAACATATCAGGTTCAGTCTGCAATACTTCTGCTAAACTTGGTCTAGGATAAGTGGTAGGATATAATGCCCAAATCAGACTTGAGATCAAAGAAGCGATAAAAGCCGCTCTGATCGAAATTCTAAATATGGTCTTATTCTCAATCCACAAAGGCAAGATCAAATCACAGGATAATAATAAGAGATAAGGGAAAACACTCCAACATAGAAAAGGTGTAGATTGATCCCAAGGAAGTAGGGGCAAGAGTATGGGTTGAAATTGTTGGAAATGGTTTAAACAGAGATAAACACTCCCAGCAATCAAGATAAATACAAGGGTATAATACAATCGAGTTGATTGACTGACCCCATCGTTTTCTTCTCTATTTAAACGTTGAAAAAAGCGATGATCCCAATGTTGAATGAGATGTTGAATGGAAATCCACAAGTTGAACCTCGCCACTAGAAATACAAATGATTTTATGATCTTGCAATTCTAATCTAAGAAAACCATCTTCGTCAATTCCCAAATATTGTCCTTCTTGATGCCCTTGCTTCATTTTAGTGCCAATGGGTAACTCAAACATACGCCAATGCCTTAGGATTTCGCTTTTTCCTGTCACTAAAAAATCTTCTACAGCTAAATCTAAAGCCAAGACCAATTCTTCTGCCAATACCATAGCACTGGGAATGCCAAGATGCCCACATTCAGGAATTTGTCTTAATGCAATGCTAGTAGGCAAAGGCGCAAATTCTAGATTAATCCCCATCCCTACGATTAAATCGATCTCATGACCTTGGCTTTTGGCTTCACAGAGAATCCCACATAGTTTTAAACCATCGATCAGTAGATCATTGGGCCATTTGATCTGAATTGGTAATAGAGGATAATGTTTTTTGAGAATAAATGCGATGGTTTTGGCTGTCAGTAATGCCATCCAATAATACTGATCTTGTTTTAAACGCTGTTTTAATTGCGGACGCCAACTGAGATATAAATTCCCATTATTTAGGCTTTGCCATTCTCGTCCCATTCTGCCTTTGCCTTGGGTTTGAGCAAGGGCAAGAACAGCTCTTTGTTCGGGTAAAGCGCTTAAAACCTCTTGGCTACTCGTACATTCTTCAATCACATAAATCATCGTCTGTTTATTCCTCCCAATCTTGGCAACGAATATCAGTGATTTGACTGGCTTGGGTGAATAACATCACTAAACGATCCAAACCTATAGCAATCCCAGTGGTATTGCCCATCTTGGGTAAAGCCAATAATAACTTCTCATCTATGGGATAAATGGGTTTTTGTAGGGATGCTCTTGTGTGTTGATCTGCCATAAAACGAACTCTTTGTTCATCTGCTTGAGAGAGTTCATCAAAGGCATTTCCTAATTCAATCCCCCCAATAAAAAGTTCAAATCTCAAAGCTCGGCTTGGATGTAATGGATCTAATTTCGCCAAAGCAGCTTGAGAAGCTGGATAACCCCATAAAAAAGTGGGTTGATCTTTACCGAGATTAGGTTCAACAGCATCCATTAAGAGTTGGAAAAAAATATCATCCCAAGTCCAATCAGCATCAGCCCTAAAGCCCTTACTTAACGCTTGATGCCTAAAATCATCCACCAAAGGATAAGCTTCGTAATCAATGCCTGTATATCGAATAAATGCATCTTGTACACTCAGTCGCTCAAAGGGTTGTTGTAGATCAAAGCAAAAATCTTGGATTTGATTTTTACCATCAACAATCAATTCTCTTTGCATCTTTAAATACGCACCTGTGCCCAAGAATGTATCGGAGATTTCTCTCAATAATGCTTCGCACTGATCCATGAGTTCAAAGAGATTTTGATTTTTAACATACCATTCTAACATGGTAAATTCAGGTTGATGGGTTTTGGAAGTAGGCTCATCCCTAAAACAAGAGCAAATGCTAAACACCCGATCTAATCCCATACCTAAAACCCGCTTTAATGCATATTCTGGACTGGTATGTAGGTATTTCCTATGACCTTGTGCCAATCCTGGGATTTCTTGGGAGATATGATTGATTTGGGTTTGTATGCCTTGGACTTCAAATGCATCCAAATAAGGTTCTAAACCCGGAGATCTCACAATGATTGGGGCGTCAATTTCAACAAAACCCCTTAAATGAAAAAATCCTCTGATTGTCCATACAATCGAGGATCTTTGTGCTAAAAATTTGATTTTAGATGACATAAGGCTGCAACTTACTACACTTTCTGTTCAAGATTGAGTGATCCATACGGGAGTCGAACCCGTGTTGCTGGCATGAGAAGCCAGTGTCCTGGGCCTCTAGACGAATGGACCACAAGATATAACTCGGGAACCAGGATTCGAACCTAGATAGATGGAACCAGAATCCATCGTCCTGCCATTAGACGATTCCCGAACATCAAGTGTAGTTTTGAAAAATAAGAGCAGCCAACGAAGATTTTAAACTCGGGAACCAGGAATCGAACCTAGATTGACGGAACCAAAATCCGCTGTCCTACCATTAGACGATTCCCGAATACTATATGACATAGCTCACAGCGTGCTTTCGCTCACTGCGTTGGTGAAAAGATATTTAGCATGATGAAATTGGTTTTGCAAATTTTTTTTAATCTTTTTTTTGATTTTTTTTGATCTACACTTGATATGAATCTAAAAAATATAGGCAAATCAATGATTTATCAAGAGTTCAAAGACATAGAAATTTCTTTTTTCCAATGTAATTTTTGAACACTGGCTGGGAAACGAGCTGATTTCACAAAGAGAATAAAGAGATTGAGTGAACGTCTATCGATAAACTCAACACGTCTAGGATCATCTTCTCGAATAAAAGCTTCTCTAGGGTGTGTATCTGAAATGCTTAAATCAGACATCAAGTAATCTTGTGAAGCCATGACTGCAAAAATAATGGTTTCGATATGTGTTTTGATTTGAATGAGTTCTCTGATATTTAAGATATCGGGGGTTTGAATCAGCTTTTCAATGCGAGTGGCATCAAAAATTTTGGCTAATTTGAGGGTAATACAAAGCACTTCCCAAGATTCTACTCTTAGGTTTAGGGTTTCTGTGCCACTTTTGAGCAGAATACTCCCTGTTTTCTCTCGGACTGATGCTGATTGAGAGATCGACACTTGATCTTGATCATTTGCCAACATCGAAATGATTGGGATTTCAAGTTGATCTGATCTTTCTTCAATGAGTAATGCTTCTAAGCGATTTTCATCCAAATCATCTTTTTTTTGAATAGGTTTCATTACTTGTGGGAGCAAGATCTCATCATCTACAATATGGGGCACTAGGATATCTTCTTCTTCTTGAGCCAAGAGTACATGACTAAAATCAGATTTCCCTTTTAACCATTTATTCAGTAAATCAAAAAATATCTTGATTTTTGATTGTGCTTTATTCATTTTTGATACACTTCAATCTAAAAAAACATTTGTTTTAACATCCTATCATAATGAGGAGCATGATCGATATGGCAATGGAAATTGAGCGTAAATTTTTAATCAAAGGTTATCCTTGGATCTCGGAAAACTGGGGTGAAGGCGTATTTTATGAACAAGCCTATCTAGGCACAACACCCAATACAGTCAGAGTCAGATTAACATCTACTCAAGGCTATATCACCATCAAAGGGCCAGCTCAAGGTTTTAGTAGACCTGAATTTGAATTTACGATCCCCCCAGCTGAAGCATTGGATATGATCAATACATTGCCTAGAGTGGGTGCCGTGATTTCAAAGAGAAGATGGAAGATTTCTGTGGGTGGGAAAATCTGGGATGTGGATTGTTTTGAAGGTGATAATAAAGGACTTTGTATCGCTGAAATCGAATTAGATTCTGAAGCAGAAGAATTTGAAATCCCTAGTTGGTTAGGAGATGAAGTCACTTCAGATAAGAGATATACCAATTCATCTTTGGCAAAGAATCCATGGAAAAATTGGATCAAAGGGGATTAATTCTTTCTCCAAAATAACCCTTGCTCGATTAAATCATCCACAGTATCGCTCAAAGTCTTAGAGAAGCTTCGCGTCTTAAATCCCAATTCTCTTGCCCGAGAAGAATCGATATACCAAAAACAACAACCCATCTCAAAAGTCTGCTCATCAATCCCCCCAAATAGATCTTGTTTGCTAAACCATTTAAACAAATTTGGTGCTTTATTGATGAGAGATGATGGTAAATCCAAGAGTGGCGCATCTACACCACTGATTTGAGCCAAATGATTTAAAAATGCTCTTACGCTTAGATTTTCAGCCCCTAACATATACCCAACACCTACTTCTCCCTTTGCCATCAATATGGGTAAGAATTCAGCAACATCTCTGGCATCCACAGCACAAAGTCCACCCGGGAGCGCAGATTTGACATCACCGCTTAAGAATTTAAGCACATCGCCATAACTGCTCCCACGATCATCCCCGGGTCCTAAAAGCAATGCTGGTCTGGCAATCTTGATTTTGAGTCCCCGATGAATCCCGCGTTGTAACTCTTGTTCAGCCATTGCCTTAGATTCATAATAAGGCCATTGTCTAATCAAATCCCAAGCAAATTTACTATTTTCATTGGCTAAGTTTGATTTTTTGGATACCCCACTCACACCACTGGTGCTGAGAGCAACCACTTGATCAATCCCTAATTCTTCTACTACTCTTAATAGATTCCTTGTGCCTTGAATATGAAGTTCATACATTGCCCCTGAAGATTCTCTGTCTCTACTGACCATCCCAGCGAGATGATAAATTTGATTTACCCCTTGGGCTGCGTTTTTAAAGGCTTCAAAATCAGTGACAGAACCTTGAATTTGGGTCACACCTAAATCACTCAGTTTGGGGGAAATCGATCTACCAAAAGAAATGATTTCTGCGCCACCGAGTTGCTTTAAATGTTGACAAAGATGATAACCTAGAAAACCCGATCCACCTGTCACTAATATTTTTTGATTCAGCTTCTTTTTTGCCATGAGATCTCCTTATAGTCCAAAAATATGCTTAAAGGTAAAGAGCAACTGTGGCTCATTGGTCTTGATTTTGCCTTGCATAAATTCAGAGGGTTCAGGCACATAACCTTCTCTTACGATTTTCTCAAAGATCTTCTCATCTGTTTTGAGTACACAATCAGCATTTCCTTTACCAGGTGTTAAAGACATCCCCGTCTTGGAAACTTTGAGGAGATAACGACCTTCATGCCCTTCTCCTATGCTAAAATACCAACTCACATCTTTTTCTACACGATCCAAGATAAACTTATGGTGTAGTTCTTCAAAAATCGATGTAACACCGCTGGTTTGAGGCTTTTTTAATTCCACCTTATGCCAAGGATAAGGCATATTATCCTTGAGGCACTCAATGGCAACTTTCAATTGATTGGCGATCAGTTGATAAGCTTCTTGATCTTTCTTACCTTGACACCAAGCTTCAATCTCATGGTTCCAAATGGGTTGTCCAATTTTTGCTTGTAGTTTTCTGGATTTGGGCAAGATCGAACCTTTGGGCAATGCGCGATGAGGTCCTTTGAGATAAATCGGTAAAATCGCAAGTTTGGTTGTTCTTTGTAGATAACCTACCCCGGGTCTAAACTCTTGTAATTGCCCATCCACAGATCTTGTGCCTTCTGGGTAGATCAGTACACTATTCCCTAGAGAAATCGCATCTACAGCTGTTTGCAAACTCTTTTCCAAAGGTGCAGTTCGATCTAATGGTACCAGTTGAGTGAATTGATCAAAGAAGGCTTCTTTATACTCATTGCTAAAGAAATAATCTTGAGCAGCCAGAGGGCAAATTTTATTACCCTTCTCACCGAGTGCTTGTTTGATCAAACCCACATCAAGGTGACTGCTATGATTAGAGACAATAATCAATTGTTCATTATGGGGAATATTGGCTTTTCCTAAGACATTGACATGAAACAAATTGTCATAAATCCATTGTCTTCCTGTATCAATCACACTTTGCCCCAGTTTTTGAATGGGTTCTGGTAGATCCTGCCACAATGCTAATTCTTCTTCTTGATCATCAGTAGCAGAGATATCGCTTTCTTTACCAGCAATCAACAATACCAAATCTTCAATGGTTTGTGCTTTGACAAATTTATCACCGATCAAAGGACGTTGAATATTCTCTTCAATCAACAAACGAAGTTCAACCATTTGTAGAGATGACATCCCTAAATCTGATACTAGATTCGCTTGGGGTTTGAGTTGAGAAATCTCAGCACCTAAGAGTATGGATAAATTTTGATAGAGCCATTGGGGTTCATATTTGGATTTTCCAGCTTTTTGAGCGATATTCTTCTCGTTGTTGCTTTCATCTTGATTACCACTAAGAGCAAGTAGTCTTAAGAGTTCTGTTTTCACTTCATTTCTTCGGACTTTGCGTGTAGATGTGCGTGGGAGTTTGCCATGCCAGAATCGATAAGTCTTGAGTTTTTGATGATCAGGTCTTTGTGCATTTACCTTAGAAATATGGGTTTTGACAGCCATTTGTGCATCAGCTGGAACACCTTCTTTGAGCACAATCAATGCAGCTACTTTTTCATCACCTTGCACATCAGGAATCCCAACAATCGCTAATTCTTCAATCCAATCATGTTCAGCAAATAAAGGTTCTAATTCATCTGGGTATACATTTTTTCCACTGCTTGTCACAATCATTTCCTTACGGCGTCCAACAAGCTTTAATTGTCCCTTCTTATCGATTTGCCCCAAATCTCCTGTATGTAACCAACCATTTTCTAAAGTTCTTGCAGTGCTTTCTTCATCTTTCAAGTACCCTTTCATCACATTATCGCCCTTGGCAATTACTTCCCCTACCCCGCCTTCATTGGGTTGGTGAATTTTAATCTCCACACCTGGTAATGGGCGTCCCACAGTGCCAAGTCCCCTTGTATTGGGTCTTCTTACTGAAAGCACTGGGGCTGCTTCAGTGAGTCCATAACCTTCAAGCAATTCAAAGCCCATGCCTTCAAAAGCATTCATGACATTTTCATTTAATGCAGCGCCACCACTGATCAAATGTCTGATTTTACCACCTAGGGTTTGATGGATTTCGCCAAAGAGGAGAGAACCAGCATTCATGCCTTGTTTACGTAATTCTTGGTTGAGTTTCAATGCCGCTTTAAATGCGATTTCTGCAGCCATACCTCTGTCTTTGACTTGAGATTCTATTCTCTTATGCAAAACATCCCAAAGGGCTGGAACACCGATCATCACAGTGGGTTTAAAGAGTTTAATGGCTTTTCTTAATCTTTGACCTTCGATTTCACCCAAATAAGCCACTTGAGAACCAGCACTCATGGGCAATAAGAATCCACAAGAGAATTCAAAAGTATGGAATAAAGGCAATACACTGAGGAAACGATCTCTTTGATCTACTTTAAATGTACCATGTAAACTTGCGACTAAAGCACAGAAATTACTATGGCTCAACATTACCCCTTTGGGGTCTCCAGTTGTACCACTGGTGAAGAGTAGACTTGCCAATTCATTGCCACGATCTCTGAGTTCAATGGCTTTTTCATTCAAAGGTTCTGCTTGGAAAACATCAGAAATACTGAGATGGATAATGGGTAAATCTTGAGTATCTTTGGGATGGGATTCATGGAATACCATGACTTTTGCGTCTGATTTCTTGATGATACGTTGAACGGCATCTTCAGCCATTTCAGGATCAACTGGTACAACCACGGCATCAGCGAGTAAAATCCCGATATAGATCATTGCCCAAGCAGGTTCATTTTCACCCAAAAGCAAAACACAATCCCCTTTTTTCACACCACTGCTTTTTAATCTAGCAGCCACCCTTTTGGCATTTTCCCAAATTTCACCATAGGTATAAGAATATTCAAATCCATCATCTGTATACGATTTCATCGCTCTTAAATGCTTATATTCTCTACAAGATCTATTGAATAAAGCCACCAAATCAGTAAATCTAGGCACTGGCTTTACCTTGCGCATTTTATCATCGAGTTCCCCAAAAATCCATTTTTGAAGACCTTCCATGTGCACATCCATCCAATAATGTCTCCAATCAAGAGTATCTGTAGGAAACGCAAACAATGCTTTTTCTTCTGCAGAAAGTCTTTGACTGGCTGTGCGTGTATTGATGGATGAGAAACAAGGGTTATTTTCAAGGATAAAGGGAGAAAATACCTTCAAAATCATATCCGCTGTATTGGCAGCCTTCTCTAAACCGTTCATGGTCTTAGAGATGGGCGCCAATAAACCTTGAATTTGTTTGGGCATTTGTTTAATGGCGCTTTGGGTCATTTGAGCGATATTCTTGACCATGGGAGAACTTACTTTTTCATAAGTTTCTAGTGGTACACAAACTGTATCAAGATTTCGCATTAAATGTTTCTTCACAAAATCAAAATCTCGATTATAACGCTTTCTCCAAGCCAAATTGGTTAATTCAATCGCCCGTTTCATCTTGAGTGGATTACGATCTCCAGTACAGAATTGATAGATTTTCTCTTTGCCTTCCATCAACTCTGCACTTGCGAGCAATGTACCAGTACATACCCAATCTACAGGGATCACATCCAAAATATTATCTGGGTTACTGGGTGTGAATTGTTGGCCTTTCCAGAATACATAAACGATAGGCGCACAGGTATTGACACCTTCATTCCACCCTGGGAAAGGAAATGAATGAGAACTTTCCACAATGGCAGGTCTTACGATGGACACTTTTACGCCCATCTCTTTGGCTCGCTTGAGTGTCAGTTGTTCGCCCATACTCTTGGTGTAGGTATAAGTATTGGTCCAACCCCAACGCTTGGCACGATCCATGCCTTCTCTCTTGAGTTCAGCATCTACCCATCTTCTTCTTTTTTCTTTGAGAGTGCTAGTAAGATGAGCTTCACTTTCTTCATTGAGTCCGTTTTTGCTCAGTTCAAGTTCAGCTTCATCTCTAAATTTAAGTTCCATGACCTGTTCTTTGGCTCTAGCCTTGATACTATCGATCAGTTGTAGAGATTCAGAAACTTCGCGTTCCACATCAAATTTTGCACCACTTGGAGAATAGCCAACCACTTCTTCATCTTCATAGATTTTCCCACTTCTGGCACCAGCAACAAAGCAAGTACTCATGTGAATCAGTGGGCAATTCGCAGCTTTGGCGAGTTCTAATTTATGTGCAACACCCAAAGTATTCACTTCTAGGGCTTGGTTTAAAGGGGGATCAAAATTGACATTCCCAGCACAGTGTATAATCAAATCTAAGGGGTTGGTTTTGGTGATATAGGTATAGTCTTCTGAAGAGATCCCTAAATGATCAAGAGTCACATCTCCAGCGATGGGCAAGATTTTTTCTGCACACCATCTCTTAAATCTGCTTTCCCCCACTTGCTTACTGATGGCTTTAAAGGGTTCTGATGTCATTACATCATTATCAAATCTCAGTTTAGCAGTCGCATTTCTTGAGTTTGTTCTGACAAGAACGCTCACCATTCTGACTTCTGGACAACGAACTGCAATCATTGAGAGTAAAACTTTACCTACAAAGCCAGTGGTACCAGTGATCAAAACATGTTTATTCTTAAAGCTTTCCCTAACTTTAAGCACATCATCCAATTGATCTTGTTGTTGAGATAATTCCATGGTCATTTTTATAGCTCCACATCGGTTACCATAATAGGAGGTGCATGACAAAGAGAGATTTCCATTTGGGTTTTATTGAGGAACCCTTGAGACATTTCAAGCGCTTCATCTAAGTTTTTAGCATTATGCCATCCCAATTGCACTGGTACTCTTGGATTTTCTGCACCCACAACAATCACTTGCCCAACATGCGCACGACCAGCATCACCCCAATACCACATATAGAATGGGTGAACTGGGTGATAAGCATGACCCTTGCGATACATTTGTATGTAATCTGGGTTTTGCACAAATTCTTTTTCAAATTGATGCATATTCTTGCTATTGGTACCCATGCTTAAAATACGATGGTAGAATTCCACATAAGAAGGATGATGTTCTCTGTTGAAATCTTCATGGCAAGGGTGGGTGATAATCAATACACCACCTTTTTTCACCAATGGGGCATTGCGATAAAAATTAAATAAATAGCCCAAAGCCATCACTTGAACAAGCAATGGATTGAGAATGCTATTGACATTATAAGGAGAAATAAAGGGGATACCACTGATCAATACATCTGCTTGTCCTTTGACTGGTACAGCATATTGTCTAAAATTCGCTTCTAATATCTTTTGATGTGTGGGTTCTGTTTTACCAGCATGAACAGCGATCACGCCATAAGGCGCTTCTACTTTTTCAAAGATCGCTCTTCTGGCAGCTTCTGGCATTTTTTCCAAAGCTGCATTTGCACCTCTGAGTTTTGCCCAATCAAAAGGAGACCAAGTTCTTTCAGCTCTGTTCAAAAATGATAAAGGTCCACCAAACATCTTGTTATTAAGGGCTGTTTCGATATGGAATACTTTTAGTTTTTGATCTACAAGCTCTCCCATCTCATTTACTTTTTTAGAAAGCATTGATTTTTCGGGTCTAGGATCCATATAGCTATGGCAGTGATGCATTGTGTGAGAATTATGATGTTCGCTTACAGAAAGATAATCGCACAAACCCACAGCAACACTCTTGTGTCCCCCATCCATTGGTACTAGATTTACATTGACATATACCAGTAAATCACTCTCTACAGCTCTACGATTTAAGCGTACACGATGTCCGTGCTTTGTGGTCCCAATTTCAACGATATTATCCATATCTTCAGCATCATGATTATACAAACGATCAGGATAAAACTCATTATAGATCTTAGAACCCACCATTGCTTTAATCTCTGGTCCAGTCATTCTACGATGTAAGCAAACAGCTACGATCAAATGAATATCATCCACACCATAATCCGCACACATCTTCAATATTTCAGTAATAATCACTTCCCTTACATCTGGTTTGATCATAGGTGGCAAAGGCAAAGAAATATCATCAATCGCAATGGTGAGTTTCATACCGGGTTTGAGATGGGCAAACAAAGGATCCATATCTTGGGGATGATTTAAAGCGTGTCTAATCGCTACTTTGAGATCAGCAATGGGTTCCATTGGTGCATTAGGATAGATCACTCTTGTACCAGCTGGTAAACTGAGTTCCCTAAATCGAGTGCCATAAAAAACAACGCGAGGACCGCTTCTACGGTCGATAATCTCTATATTTTCATCCTTACTAATTCTGGGATTTGGTCTAAACATTCTATGATCCATGTTAAAAAAGGGTTTGAGTGATTGATGTGTTTAAAGAATTTTTGTTGCAGTTGAGATGATAGGGGTGAAGGGCGTTTAACTATTTTGCCCAAATAATTGGCCAAGAGTGTGCATCTGCTGTTGCTTTTAACTGATCATCTGGATTCACAGCAACAGGGTAGCCCACAATGGTAAGCATAGGGATATCGCTTGCACTATCTGCATAAGCACGACACTGCTTTAAATCTACATTTTTTTGTTGCGCATAATTTTGCATCCAATATGCTTTTTCTGGTCCTGCCAAAATAGGTGGAATTAAATTACCAGTTGCTTCTCCATCCAAAAATTCCAAGCGGTTCGCAACCCAATCATCCATACCTAAATATTTGGCAATAGGTGCAGCAATCGTATCTAGCGCCCCAGTCACGAGTACTTGTTGATAGCCTTCTTTTTTTGATCTCTTGATCAATTCGATTTGCTCTTGATAAATTCGATTTTTAAGAAAAGATTCAAACATCTCTTCACCTAGCACCCATAATCGATCTTCACCTATGCCTTTGTAATTTTTATAAAACATATCATTAAATAATTTGCGCCCTTTTTTATCTGCCCAAGCATACAAAGGCAAAGAGGCGGCTAATTTAACAGCTCGCGTGAATTTATCGGTTAAACTAGGGACACTGACTGCATAATAGGCATAGGCATGTATGACATTCGCATCAAGCAATGTTCCATCTAGATCATAAAAAGCAATTTTTTGCATTGCAATGACTACCTCTATTTATTAAAATTAAAATCCAGCTAAAAAAGCATATTTTCACTTCAATTGCCAAACTTTATATTTAAGATATTGATATTTACTATCATATCTCTTTCTTTTTGTATATGATTAATCACTTGAAATTTGCCATTGAATCCCCATTCATTGAATCATGTAAATTTCAGTTGTGATCAACGCCAACAATGTGTCATTGCTTATAGCGTATGATCATCAAGAATGGGATGATAATTTGTAAAGTTTTGTTTCAATCCCTTTATGGATTTTAGGTGTGTTTTGTGAAAGGAACAAATGATGTTAAAGAAGAGATATCAAACCCTAATCATCTTGGTGATCTTTGGGATGATTGGACTTACTTGTGATGCACTTGCACAAGACATCAGTACAAATACCACAAATACTGCGCTTGGGATGGGGGATGCCGTTCGGGGCAGTGCGAGATCAAATACAGCGCTTGCCTATAATCCTGCTGGTATGAGTTTAACATCTGCCTATTCTGTGGATAGCCAATATTATCGTTTGGGGGCAAATGGCATCAATCAATTTGGGATGAATATTGTGGATTCTCAAACCCGATTTCAATCAGATCGTTTGGCGTTAGGGGCTTCATATCAACATCTTCTCAAAGGGACAAGCACAAAGGGCTATGAAGCAAAAATAGGCTTATCTAAGCCGATCATTGAAAGAGAAAATTTTGGTTTAAGTTTAGGGGTTGCTGGTAAATATCGTTCATTAGATCAAAGTCCCATCGATCAAATTTTTAAGCGTTCATCAGGTTTTAATCTAGATGTAGGGGCAATGCTTGCGATTGCGAGTTTGGTTCAAATCGGTGTGGTAGCAGAGAATTTGATTGATGTGAAGAATGTACCAAGGCGTTGGGGAGGGGGGGTTGCTTTGGTGCAAGATTTTTTCACCATTGATGTTGATTATCTTTGGTCTTTTGATCAAAAAAGAGAAATGCTTGCCATGGGAACAGAGTTTTTATTTGGCTCTGTGGTTTTTAGGGGGGGGTATCAAAGGCATGAATTTAAAGACAGGCAACTCAAAACTTTAGCATACGCCAGTGGTGGGATTGCTTATGTGGATTTATCAACAGGTGGACAGTTTGCATTTGCCTATCGTGCGAACTTAGATCAGCCTTCAGATTTTATGTTAGGTGTAAGCTTGTCTTTTGGTGTAAATTTCGGCAATATGTCATCCTATCAAGATTAGTCAAAATCTCAATTAAAAATTCTTTCCCTTAACAGAGGTAAAAATGTCAGTTGTTCTCGAACATCTAGAAGGAAATGTCCTTACTCTTCGTTTTAATAGACCAGAGCGTAAAAATGCGCTGACTCTAGAGATGTATGAACTTTTAAGCACTGCGCTTAGAAATGCCAATGAAAACAAAGAAGTCAAGGTTGTGGTATTAACAGGCAATGGAGATGCATTTACTTCTGGTAATGATCTCAATGATTTTATGATGAATCCACCCAAGAGTATCGATAGTCCTGTATTTAGATTCTTGGAAGCCCTTTTTGATTTCTCTAAGCCACTGATCGCTGCTGTGAATGGTGTTGCTGTGGGGATTGGTACTACCATGTTACTGCATTGTGATTTGGTTTATGCTTCTCAAGACGCTAAATTCTCTGTTCCTTTTGCCAAACTTGGTTTGGTGCCAGAAGCTGGGATTAGTTATCTCTTGCCTTTGATGGTAGGTCAAAGAAAAGCAGCTGAATTATTGATGCTTGGTGATAGCTTTGATGCAAATACTGCTCAATCATTGGGTTTTGTGAATCAAGTGGCGAGCAAGGAAGATCTAGCAACTTTGGTTGCAACCAAAGCCAAAGCATTGAGTTTATTGCCACCTCAAGCCATTAGACAAACCAAAGCTTTGCTCAAAAAATCTTTTGCGCCAGATCTTAAACAAGCGATGTTGAGTGAAGGTGAAGTATTTATTTCTAGATTGGGTTCACCAGAAACAGCAGAAGCAATTAGTGCATTTTTTACAAAGAGAGCGCCAGATTTCTCTAAATTTTCTTAATATGAATTCAATGCTATATAGACAGTAAATCAGATTAATGTTATGGTTGATTAAATTTTAATTAAAAATAAGTTGGGAATATATGTCTTTATTTTCTATTCATATCGATACATTAACAGATCAAGCTTTATCGTTATTTAAGAATAAAATCAATCAATCATCTTCATCATTGAGCATAGATGAATGTTTAAATGACTTGAAAATCAATATTCTATCTGACATCAATCGAGAATTTGAAAATAATCGTGTTGATCATCAAGAGAGTAACGAGAAAATATTGAGTGACTATCAACAATCGATCAACCAAAGCATCTTGGATCTTAAATTATCTAGACCCATTGAGAATCATCAAATATCGATTCAAAATATGATCATTTCAACTTTATTAAGCACAATCATGATTTCGGGTTTGATTCATTTTTTTTTAAGTTATCTCTTTGGTTTATCTGATTCAACAACTCGTTTTATTTCCTTGCTCTTAGGGATGGCGATTGCTTTATTTTTGAGTTTAAAATTAAGTCAAGATCGAGAGATGAAGAAGATGCTTAAGTGGGTTTTGGGGGCTGCATTTAGTTTAGAAATCGCTAGTTTATTGATCAAAGCGACAAGTTTATCTGTATTTATGGGTTTACTTTCTTCTAGGTTGCCCCAAACATCACTGTTTAAGAGGGTATTTTTATATGCGATTGGATTTTTATTTTTAAAACTCTCTGAAAAAGAGAAGATTTTTGAATTAGATCTTTATTTGGTTCAATTAAAATCAGAATTACAATTAGCACTCATGCAATCTCATCAAAAATATCTATTGGATTATACCACACATTTATCATCTGCCTTAAAACAAGTTGAATTGCACAAAGAACAGTTAGTGATTCAAGAACAAAAAAACGATATCAAACAACTCAAGCATCATCAAGATCACTATGCAGAGATCCTATACAAGGTAGGGGAATTACAAAATGCTTCTTCGCAACAATTGCCTTTGCTTTGTATTGAATTATTGCAAATCGCAAAAACCCAAGGGGTCATTGGTATTTTGGATTCAAGACCTTTGTTTGAAAGCGATACTCAATCCCAAAATACAGATACTTTGAATGATTTTATTTGGGATGATGGTTTGAGCGATCGTTATGATATCTTTGGATCTATCAAAAATGGCGATCTTGTATACATAGAAAAGAACTTTGTGATGGTTGATGGACAAGTTTTAGACAAAGGTTTAGTGAGGAAAAAAAGAAAATGAGTCAAACCATTATTGCCATTGATTTTGGCACATCAAATACCTATATCAGCAAATCAACAGATACAGAAGGTAGGGTAAATCCCATAGATATTGAAGGCAGAAGCAATACTCAAGGCATTTTGTCTTTAATGGTATATACACCCAATCAAACCAGATTAATCGGCTATGAAGCTGCTGAAGAATTGGTTGAGATGGATGAAGAAGATTTCCAACAATCAAGGATTAGGGCACAATTTAAACCCGATATTGCATATTCTACTGAAGCTGAACAAACTGCAATTGATTTTTTAGACCAAGTACGTCAGCAACTCAATCGAAAAAGCATTCAAATCGATTTATCTCATGCACGTGTGATTTTTGGCGTACCGAGTAATGCGAGTATTGATTACAAAAATAAATTAAAAAAAGTAGCCAAGATGGCTGGTTGGGGTGATATTGAATTATTAGATGAGCCCATTGCTGCGCTTTGTTATCATCTTTCTCATGGTGAAATTCAATTACAAAATATATTAAGCAATGGTTTAATTATTGATTTTGGGGGTGGAACTTGTGATTTTGTTTGGATTAATCAAGGAAATATCAAGGATTCATGGGGGAGTAATGAGTTAGGTGGTAGATTATTTGATGATTTATTTTTTCAATTGATTAAAGAGCAAAATACAGATATCAATACATTAAACCGATCTGATTTGCATTTTATTCGATATTTAAAATCAAAAGAAGCCAAGGAAAAATTCTCTCATTTAATGTTAAGAGATCGAAATATCTCTTTTAAATCAAATATATTTCAAAGAAAGAATATACAAATTAAATTAGAAAATATCGATATTCATGTATTTGAAGACAGAGCAAAACATTATCAACTTTCAAATGAATTAAAAGAACAATTTACCAAAGAAAATATCAATATTTGTTCAAAACTATCCAATGAATGCGATTTATTTCAATGGTTTATTTCGGAATTAAATCAAAAAAAATGGGCTGAGAAACATGTAGATTTTGTGATTTTGGCTGGAGGGAGTAGTTTATGGTATTTTGTCAAAGATATTTTAATTTCTCAATTTAAAGTAGATCCTGCACATATCTTCAGGAGTGCTAGACCTTTTGCTGCGATCTCTGAAGGACTCGCTGTATACCCGCATCTATTGATGAAACTTCAACATCATCAAAAAACATTACAAGAGGATTTGCCAAGATTTTTGAGTGAAGATTTATCTGTTGAACTCTCGATTTTCTTCAAAGAATATCAAAACAATGTAAAAAAGATCATTTTAAATGAAATCTTTCATTTGGGGATAAGATCGATTTTAGAAGATTTTCGGGCAAATGGTGGTAAAATCAAGGATTTGGAAAATAAAATACAAAATATCTCTCAGGATAAATCCAAAGAATTAGAAGAGAAACTTGCTTTATTTACAAAGAATTTGATCCATCAACACAAAATGATCCTAGAAGAAAAGATTAAAAAATGGTTTAAATCCTATGGTGTAGATGTCAATGAAAGCATTGATTTAAAAATGAATATCGATCATCAAAAAGAAGAGATTAATATCTTTGATTTTATGTTTCAAACCATTGAAACATCAAGCTATATCATGATTGCCAGCCTATCTGCAAGTATCTTTGGGGGCACAGGTACAGCATTGATTATGACTGGGCCACTGGGTTTATTAATTGGTGCTGCCATTGGTTTGGTTGGGGTTTGGTATGTTTTAAAATATGGGAAAGATAAAGCCAAAGAATATGCCAAAGAGATTGATTTACCAGCGATGATGGTGAAAGGTGTTTTAAGGGAATCTCATTTTGATGAGATCAAAGAGAAATTATCTCAATCGATTGATATGAAATTAGATGAAGAATTTAAGTTAAAAACCAATGAGTTATTGAGTTATATGGAAAAAAGCATTGAAGCGTATATCAAGCAAATTAAGATCTTCCAAAATCTTAGTTCAAATAATCCTATCTAAATCGGGCAATTGCTTGTAATACAACTCCCATTGATACAGCATTTACCAATCCCACAAGGGGCAAACTCCGTATTTCTACTACAAGCCCGTGTAGAAGTTTGTTCTCTCACACTTCCACTACTACAAATGCTATCTGTTTTGGATTGAGTTCCACTTTCATCACAACTATTCACATAACCACTACAACTGCTCCAACTCCCAGCACTGACAACATCACCATCTGTATTTCGAGTACAATTCCTTGTACTGCTATCATTCACAGCGCTTCCATTAAGACAAACTCTATC
>JACCDO010110721.1_pt1 | contig 22790 bp, 18 predicted proteins | sample 7446101 | NCBI WGS metagenome assembly JACCDO01 (sample SAMN15323440, study PRJNA562643) | freshwater metagenome | isolation source: river surface water | place: USA:Blue River Watershed | collected 2017-08-16
ATGGCGAGTTTATTTCTCTTATTCAAAAGATTGCTCAGGTTGCAGGAAATGAAGGAGATAAATGTAGAGAATTAACCAATTATCTAGAACTTCATAGTAAATTGATAAGTCTTAATCCTAAAAATCCAGTAGAAATTGAATCAAGCTCAAACATTGGGAATATGATTTTAAAACTCTTCGCCGACAAAGAAGAGGATAAATTAATAGATTATTTTGAAATGTGCGGAGGTAAACCTGAATCTGAGAAATTCATTCAAAATCTCATTCTCATTGAGGCAAGACAGCAATGTATGATGCCAAAACCTCCGGGGTTACTTTCTTGGAAGGATATGAGATCAATTTCTAAGAATATAGCTTCAAAATATAAAAACAAATCACTTCTTAATATTAGGGATAAAAAACCTGAAATTGAAAAAGAAGTGATGCTTGAAATTACTAAAAAAGCCTCCATCAATGAGATCAAGAATCTTATTCCGAATCAGGACCCAGAAAAAATTCTGACGTCCCTTCCGGCCTATAAAGAATTAGAAAAAGCAAAAAATATCAAAAATTTAAAAGATTATCTCAAACTCGTCTTTGTACCAAATCTAGGATTAGAAATGGCGGAATATGCACTGCCATCAATCCTAGATCAAAATATGAGGGATAAGCTCCCTGTAAATTGGAGTGAAGAAAAGAAAAATGAATACATAAAATCAATTCTCCTACCGAAAGCACAAGAGGGCTTTAATGAATGCATAAAATCACCCAGGATGGTCTCAGGTTATAATCAGAACAAAACGCCTCAAGAAAATATAGAGCATCGACTCTGGATGAAGAAAGAGTATTGCAAAGAAAACAAACAAATCTGTATTGACCTTGAAAAACCTGGGTGTCCAACAAGTAGCGCAAGTATTAATCTTCTCACTATGAATCCTGAAGACAATGATATGTCCGTCATACGAAGCTGTGGAATGAATGGTCTTGCTCGAGTTATAGAACCACTTTTTTCACTCACCCTCACAACTCAAGTTGAGAGTTACCAAGATGAATTCAATTTACCACAAGGGCTATCTGAAAGATTTAGTGAGAAGGCCTGGAGTCAATTTAAATCCTGTATAAACAACAGCAAAATGCTAAAAGACAAAACAAAACCCTCTGATTCCATGACTGCCATTTATCTTGAAAATGGAAAAACAAATCCAAAAATATTTAGAAGATTTGAAACTGAAGACTTTAAAAAAATGTATTTTGATTGTGTTGCTGAAGTAGAAACTGATCTGACTCAAGATTTTATTGAAGTCGTTTTTATTTCTAATGAAAATGTAACGAAAACTTACAATTCAGGTCCTATGGTTGAGTTTCATGGAGGAATGTACCCTGAATCTGCAGTTGAATATACAAAACAATCTGTTCAAAAAAATATGGATAAATGTTTTGAATCACAAAAAAAATATCAACCTCAACAAGACTTTAGGCCGTCGCCAACTCTTTGTACCCCTATTTTGGAAATCGATTTTGCAAAAACTTTAGTTAGAAGCAAGATAGAAAAAATGTTAACAGATAAAAAACTAAGTAAAAACAAGGATGCAATATTAGTTCTTCAAAATTACGATAAATGCACAGAACAAGCTTTGCAAGAAACAATCGATGCAACAGGTAATCCGAAAAGCGTTCCGCCTCTCATAACAGGAGAAGATGCCAAAATTTATCTTGAACAAAATAAATCATTCTATAATTGTATTTCCACATCTGTAACTGAGATATCAAAAATCATTGCCGGAGATGCTTTCATAAAATCCATTTACAGTAGAAAAAGTGAGCTAAAAAACTATGATAGTTATCTTTCTCTCAAATCAGGAGTCGCCTCAGAGGTTGGTAAATGTTTCAAAGCAGAATTAGACAAAGTGGGATCCTGGCCAAATTTTAAAGAATTTAATTCAAAAAATGGGTTAGATCAAATTGAGAGAAAATGCACTATTGCTGCATCAAAATACGCTTTACCAAAAATTATGATGTCAGAAACGAAATCAGAAATAGATAAGATGAAAAAAGATAATTACCTCAAAAAGGATTCTGACACATCCAAGATTACTTCTAAAGCTGCTGAGCAGATAAAAAGTGAACTTGGTCTAGTGATCACTCCTGGACTTACAGGAGATCGTTTTGTTGAAGCTGTTCTAGCGGCCGGAGTTGAACACTATATGCTTCAGTACCCAAATGATGGGGATAAAAAATTCACAAGTTACCTTAAATCCAAAGTCACAAGTGTTGTTCTAGATGATGTAAAAGATAATCTTCTTGGAAAAATAAAATCTACTGCAAAAACTAAATTCAACCTCGATCTATCTAGACTAGATAGCACTATTTCGAATGCTTGTTTAAATAATCTGTATGAGAATTTGGTGCAAAAAGCTCCAAAAAAACAAACTCAATCAACTCAGCCGATCAATTTTGATGAAATTTCTCTTCAAATCGCAGAAGGTTTTAATTACCTCAATCAACTTCCTCCTCCAGCACTTTCAAAACAAATTGAGCAAATTGAAAATTTTTGCAAAAATTCAAAAAAATATAAATCAGTTGAGGAAATGACCAAAACAGGTGTTGCTGATTTTATTGTAAAGGCACAGATACATAAAAAAGTCGTAGATGCCTTAAAGCAAACAGCAGATGAAACAAGAAAAAAAGAACATGCGCTCTATGATGCAGATAATGGTTATTTGAATATCCTTCCTTTTATAAATAAAAAGCACAGAGATACTCGTGCCTTGATTGAACAGATGCTTGCAAAACCAGAATCTTTCGACAAAATCATGTTCCCACAAGGCAGTCAAAACAAAAGTCAAATTCTAGAATTTGCTCTTACAAATCTAGATACAGCAACAAAAGAAGGTCATCCAAATAATGTCCATTTAAATAAACTAGTAATGGAGCAACTTTTTATTAATAGAGAGCAAGATAGCTTTGCTGAAAAATTTGCAAAAATCCAGCTCGTCAATACAGTTGGGATGAGTGGCTTTTCAGATGCGAGAGCAAGTATTATTGATCAAGCAACTGAAAATCCTAAGATCTCATCTACCGTTTATAAATATGGCCTACAGGCCCTAGAACGAAACTGGACTACTGAAAAAGTTTTCGCTCGATTTCAGTGGGACCGCTTGCCTGATTATAAAAGAAAAGAATTGATTAAAACCTTTTATGAAAATGGTGTTGTTCCAAGTATCGACAAATCCCCTCAGTCTGAAGTTGATTCAAAGAAAAGGATACTGACGAAGGATATATCTGATCACTTAAGCGGCTGGCATACAAATAGCAAAACTTTTAAAACTCTTTTTAAAGAAGAAATTTCCCAGGAAACAGAAAAATCCATCTATGATAATAAGATCGAAGTTGCTTCCGAATACATTTATGAATTACTTTCCTCTTGGTAATTTTTTTTTCTAGGTCTAATACTAAAATCTTCTCCTAAAATTGCTTTCGCAAAAAATGCTGTATAAATTGAAAACAATGCTGTTCCAACGAGCATGAGAAGAATACCAAGAATTTTTCCCCAAAAAGTCACTGGAGTAATATCCCCATAACCAGTAGTAGTTGCGGTTGCAAAACTCCACCAAAATGCATCTACCATTGAAAGAAGTTTCGAATTGACTTCTTTTTCAAATAAATAGAAACAAATGGCAAAACTACTCACAACTAAATTACCTACAAGAGTTAAAACGATAAATGGAATATCAAAAACAAGATGGAAAATATTAGAGAAAAGGTGAATTGTTGTTCCAAAAATTTTTTTAAAAGAAAAATGAGTTTTCATTAAATTCTATATTACTGGCCAACCTCTATCGATCGACAAACTAACTGATCCTCAAAATAAAAATGATTTTTTCTTAAAGTAGAACACTTATAAACAAGATTAGCAACTTCAATGACTCGTGAAAGCTGAAAACTAACCTGGCATTTCTCAGTAAAGGCCGAGTATTTAGATCTTACTAAAAGATTCTTTTTATTCATCAGAAATTGAGTCCCTTTTGAGTTCGAATAAGACTCTTTATCAATTTTTAATATATAATTAGAAAAATTTTCTTCTGGATTTTTGAGCATCTCATTAAAAACTGAGTAACTATGCTTGAAACCAATCATCTCATGTGCTGAAAAATCGATCCTAGTTGTTCCCCTATCTGATATACTTGCAGAAATTTGTCCATAATTTGAATCACAAGTATATTTAACGGTTCCACCAAAAAGGTAAGGTGAAAACAATAAAAAAATAGTAAGAACGAGTGATTGCATAATCCACATCCAATTATTAATGATAAAAATTGCCGCAGACATACCACAATTAAAAAAAAATGGGGTTTTCAGTGAATTTTTTTCACACTCAAATTATAATGAACTGATGCCATTTCATTTTGGAGACCTATGAATTTAACATATTTTTTTCTTCTTTTATTACCACAAATAGCATTATCAAAAATCACTCCAGACTGGAAAAAAATTGAAATCAAAGAAAATGTCGAAATTTATAAAGGTGAAATCCCTGGAAGCAAAGTCGTTGCCTTCAGAGGAACTTCGACAATAGAGGCTTCAATGCCTATTGTATTATCAGTTATTTATGACGTATCCCGAATGAATGAATGGATGAGTGATATCAAGGTCGTAAAATTACTCGAAAAGACATCAAAATTTGAAAAAATTGAATACAATCGCACTCAAGCTCCTTGGCCACTAAGCGACCGTGATTTCGTGTACGAAACAAAAGTTAATGTTAATAAAATTGAAAAAACCGTAGAAATACTGATTGAAAGTACTACCCACAAAAATGCCCCTTTAGTAGATGGGGTTATCAGGGGACACCTTCATCAATCGAGATACTTTCTCAAATCAATTGAAGAAGGTAAAAAAACCTATTTAGAAGTTGAAATCCTTGCAGACCCAAAAGGATCTGTACCCAAGTGGGTCGTCAATCTTTTTCAAGCAAGATGGCCCGTCACAACAGTCAATGGAATAAGAAAAATAGCGATGGAAAATGGGTACAAAATCCATCCTGATATTGAAGAGGGGATAAAGGATTTTTCTCACTAAATTTGCTTAAAAAATGGCTCCCTTCCTAAATAAGTGAGTACCTGATCATCTGTCAGCTGGTGAAAATTTTCATACCATTCTCCTACTCCTCTGAAATGATCCAGTTGATAGGGACAAATAATTTCATCAAAACTATTCTGAACAAAAATTGGAATTTTTTTAGGCGAAACTGGGACGGCAAGAATGAGCTTTCTTGGATGAAATGTTCTTAAAAATCTTGCTGCCGCACTGGCCGTTACCCCTGTGGCAAGTCCATCATCAATAAGGATGATCAATTGATCATTTGGAATCTTAAGATTCTCACCCGAACGATAAAGCACTTTTCTGCGTCTTAATTCAAGAATCTCATTTTTAATTTCATTTCGCATCTCTTGACTCAAATGTTGAAAATAATCCTCAGAATCAGGATTAAAAAAAGGAATTTCATCTTCTGAAATTGCACCAACACCATATTCTGGATTAGATGGATGAGAGAGTTTTCTAGAAATAACGACATCAAACTTAACTTTTAAAGATTTAGCTACCGCATAAGCAATCTCAACCCCTCCCCTAGGTAGGGCCAGAAAAATTGGATTGGATTGTTTAAAGGGTCGAAGACTTTCCGATAAAATCACTCCAGCACTTATTCGATTCTTAAATAGTGTTCTCATTAAATCTCCTTCTTAAGAATCGTTTATTCAAGAGGCTTGCCAAATTAACTGACAATTATACTTCATCAGACAATTAATGTTTCCTAAAAAAAATCCGAAAAAATATTGGATAAAAAAAATAGGCATAATATGAGTGCATTGAAAAAAAATAAAGATTCAGAAATTACTGCAGAAATTCAATTACCAGATTCATTTAAGAAAAAAAATGAGGCAACAAGACTTACATTAACAAAAACTCTATCAAGTGAAGATAAAACCAAAGATCAAATTCAAATTAATAAAGCCGAATTGACTAAAAGTCTTGGGTTAGACATTGTACCTCCATTTGAGGAAACAAAATCCCAACAAAAAAATGAATTAACGCAAATTGAAAAGAAAAACATTTCAGAATCTTCTGTTCAGACCCAAACAAAACAAAATTTAAATACTTTTGAAAGCAATCATTTGAATGAAATAAAAAAAATAACTGAAAATATATCAATTGAAATAAAAAGAATATCTCCCCTAGAAAAAGAAATTCAAAGCGGGCTTCAAAAAATTCAAAATCTAAGAAATGAAATGCAACATTTTTTTGAAGAACAAATACAAGAAAAAAGAAAAACATCAAATCAAATAGAAGAGCAAACAAAAGAGATTGCAAGATCTAGTGAGTTCATAAAAGAATTAAACCTAAGCTTAAAAAAAGAAATTTTAATTATCAATGATGATCTTCAAAGATTGAATCAACAAAAGATCCAATTATCCAGAGAGATTGAATCCCTAGAAGAACAATCTCAAAAATATAAAATAAACATTGAGGCCTTTGAAAAAAAACAAATAGACTTAAAAAATATTGATGAGGCCATTGAGCAAGGATTACTTAAAGCAAATAAATTGGTTATCATCGAAGAGCAAATTCAGGCCAGAGAACATCAAAAAAATATTCTTACCCAAGACATTGAAAATCTGAATCATGAACTCTCTCTTTTAAAACAAAATAAAATTGAGAGCCTAAATCAAATAGGGCATTTTGAAATAAATAAAGAACATCTATTAAATCAAACAAATAGAAGAAAAGAAGATCTTATTTTGGCGGAAAAGGAATTACTTGAAGCAAGAAAACGAATTGAGGACATGAAATGCGAAGAGTTTGATTTATTAAAAAGACTCAAATTGATTCAAAATGAAATGAACGAGCTCAATACTGAAATCTCAAAAATTCAAGGGATCAGAGAAGCTCAGAAAAAAATACATGAAGATGAAGAACTTTTTTATTTAAAAAGAAAAGAATATTTTGAAAAAGAAATTGAGCTTTTAGAGTTAACTAAAAACACCTTAATTTCGCAAAATGAAGTTGAAAATGAAAAAAGAATACAAATTTGGGAAAAAGAGTATCGGGAATTCATTGCAAAAAAAGAACAGGAACAAAAAATTCACTTAGAAAATATGAAAAAAGAGGCCATTGAAGACTTTAGAAATATGAAAAAAGATATCTCTTTTAAAATTTGGACTGTGATTGAAGAAAAATTATTGAAACAAGAGTTTCTTAGTAGTGAAGAAAAACAAAAAATATTAAGAAAAGAAATTGAAAACGTTTTAACTCACGCAGGAATTAAAGACAAAAAGTGGAAACTTTGGTGGTAGATAGTAATAATCTATTCCATACAAAAATAGATCTTATCTTTTGAAACACCCGCCATGATAAGTTTTTCTTTAATCCCTGAAAGTATGGATAATCTTTTAAATCGAGGATATCTAACCTTTCCATCAAAGCTAGAAATCATTTTATCGGCGTGAATTAATGAATCCGGATAATTTGATTTAACTTCGTGATAAACATCATCTGTAAACCGAACTACACCCAGCGAAATATACTCTAAATCGAGTAAATTTCTCATTTTTAAATCGTCTATGATCTCTTGATAATCTAAGAAGGTATCCTTGGTAAGGATGATTGGATCAAAGTGAACGGCCAATTTGAAACCATTTTTCTTGAGAACTTCCATCGAGTCAAGACGAGCAGAAATACTGGGAGTTTTTAAATCGATTTTCTTCGCCACATCTTTCGGAGATAATGAGAAACTAACAATTACGTTTTGAAGTGGGTTTAATTTTAGTAATTCTTTTATATTCGCTGACTTTGTCCTTAGCTCTAAAAATGCATTTGGAGTATCTTTAAAAAGTTCAAAGTATAGAGGAAGTTCTCCTGAAAGATGAGATAAGGCCAGTGAATCAGAATACTCTCCAGCATGGAACCAAACCTCATCCGAAGTCTTTTCGATAATATCTCTCATCTGAAAAATAATCTCTTCGTGATTCAAAAACAAAACGATATCAGGATTTTTAAAATATCCTTGCAAGTAACAATATTGGCACTCATAGATACAATTAAAAGCATGAATAAAATAATAATGCTCACCACGATTTATCCCATAGGCATCTGGAGTCTTTTTAACCAGATTTCCTTTCTTATTTGCAAGATAAAGCTTAAGTGAATCTCTTTTATGCAGATATGGTTTCTTAAACTTCCCCCAATAGTCATCGTAGCGATCAATCCATAGTATTGTTGATTTAGTAAATTTCATCAAAATATCATTTACACGAGGATGATCCCTAAGGTCTTTTTCAATAAGTATCTCTTTAAACATCAGATCTTCCCTGCATGACATGCTGCCAGTCATCCCATGAAAATTGCTGAAGTGTATTCAATTTTTCAGACAAGTCTTCTCTTCCTGCATCGAAATGAAATTTGAGAATATCACTCTCATACTGATGATCAACATTTATATGGATTCCTTTCTTTTGAAAGGGGATTAAAAATTGGGAAATTTCTTTTTTTAAATCAAATAATTGTGGATCTAATTGTTTCGTTAAATATTCGATCAGCTCTTTAGCTCTTTTTTTAGGAGAATTCTCAGACTCTAAAAGATGAATTATCATCTTCTGATCTAGGATTTCATTATCAGAAATCTCAAATTTAATTCTCATTCGTTTAAGTAAAGAATCTAATTCATTTTGCATTGAATGAGTAAAATGAAACCCATCTAACTTTATTGAGGATTTTTTTTGCTCCTCAAATTTATTTTGTATATTCAAATATCTATTCAGCAATTCAAATGAAGCACGCTCTGATTTATTTTTTACAATATCACAAGTATTTTCATCAAAAGCATAATCAGAGAGGTATTTAAAACATCTAAGAGGTTTTTGAAAGATTTTGGAACAAAAACCAATCGCCCATGCTTCCCTATCAACAATAGAGGCAATGGGTCTTAGTTTTTCCGACTCTGTTTTTGAATGTATTCGCTCAGAAGTCGTCACAATATCAACATCGCCTAGGCCCACGGGATAACTTTTAAACTCAACTTCCCCACCTGACCAACAATAGGCATGTCTTAATTCTACAATCTGATCTAATTCAAGAGCACCAAGGGCGCCGGCCACTCCAAAATTGTAAACAGATGTAATTTCTTTATTTTCTCCTAAAACAAACGAAATTCTCGCTATGGCCTCGTGGGAACCCTCTCCGGTCAAAATAAGAAAATGATCCACGGCCTTAAAAAGAAATGGAAATTTAGTAGGTGCATATTTAAAATGCTCAAAAAAGGCAGCTGCCTCAGGCCGGTGTGCAAAAGTGATTAATTCCATGCCGGAAATCTGCCTCTTCTCTAAAATACTGTCAACAGGTAAGGTTTTTATGCTCTATAGGACTCTTGGAAAAACCAATCACAAAGCTTCATTTCTAGGCTTTGGAGGAGCTGGCCTTTCAGGGGATGGAGGTGGTTATGGCTTTGGGTCCATGTCTGAAAATGAAGCCAAATCACTTATATTTAAGGCCCTTGATTATGGTATCAATACTTTCGATACCGCCCCCATTTATGGATTCGGTGTTTCAGAGCAAAGACTTGGAAAATATTTGCCAAAAAATTCATTTATTGTGACTAAGGGCGGAGTGGATTGGCATGAAAATAAAAGAGTCAATATGAGCAATGATCCTAAGATCATTGAAAAAATGCTCAATCAAAGTCTTCAAAGACTTAATCGTGAAGTGATTGATGTCTATATGATCCACTGGCCAGACCCTAAGTTTCCGATTGAAGCACCTCTAGAGGTGCTTATTCGCGCTAAAAAAGAAGGTAAAATTCTTCATATAGGACTTTGTAATACCAATGAAGATGATCTAAATCGCTCGCTTAAGTTAACTAGAATTGAATTAATACAATCTCAGTACAACTATTTCACCCCCAATTCGATTAAGGATTTAAAACCTCTTTTAGATGCTCATCAAATCGGATTCATGAGTTGGGGCACCTTCGATAAGGGAATTCTTAGTGGAAGAGTAGACTTAGAAAGAAAATTTGAGTCTTCGGATGCAAGATCTTGGGCCCCTTGGTGGAAGGCCCAAAACTTAGAGGAGAAGCTTCAAAAACTTGAAAAGCTTAAATCAATTGGACAAAAACTCAATCTCACACTTCCAGAACTCGCTATTGGCCATCAATTCATTTGCACGGAGGTAAGTAGTTGCTTAATTGGATGGAAAAACATCCAGGATCTTGATTCCAATATTAAAAATTTAGAAAAAATTCAATCATATATCGATAATCACAAACATTTGCTCTTTGACTGACCAAATGACATTTCGACCATGATTGAAATCAAATCCAATTGCACCCCACTCTTGTTCTGGTTGCACAACTTTAACTGATTGAAGAGGTTGATCTGCTGGTGAGAATTGTGGATTGGCCTTTAGAGATGCTGTCGATTTTAACGGAGGAGAATAATCATTAATTTTTCTATATTTATTAGATAACACAGTTCCTGAAAAATAATTATCACCTAAATTTCTAGCGACTGCATGTGTTTGCTTGTAGAACGTTTCAACCGCCATCAATTTTTTATCAAGATCATGAATATCAATTTTTCCATTTTTAAAAAAACCAGCATCAGTCAAAATTTGGAGGGCTTCATCTCGAGTCAGATTTACATTCTTTAATGTTTGATTCGCTGGAAGACTGTAAACATCTAGTGCTTTTCTTAAATCAAGAACTGTAGGGCCCTGAATAAATTCCTGCTCACCCGCCATAACATTTCCCTTGGCGACTCGAATAAATTTTTTATTATCTAAAAAAGTTCTTTGAGTTAAATCATCGGCAAGCTGATAAAAAGCATCATCCCTAGATCTAACATCCGCCATGTTTCTTAAACTCGCCTCATCCAATTCTTTAGGTACTTTCTTAACACTCAAATTCTCCCCATTAGCAATCGCCCAATCTATGTGTTCTTGCGAGCCAGGCTTTATGGAGGCAGGTAAAGGATTTGAGTGTTTTAGATACACGTTATTTAGGCCTCCTGAATTAATATAGACAAAATGTTCACCATCTAAGGTTGATTGAGCTTCTGCCCTTAGTGACTTGAGATAATCAATAAAGTCCGTCACAGTAAGATCTGTGGATAAAGGAGCGTTAAATTGATACCCCTGGGGTACGGAGGCTTTTTTACCAACGAAGCTAGTGAGATAAAGCTCATCAAGTTTATCAGGAGGTGATAATCTTGGAGTTGGGTCTATATCTGTAAAAAGAGTTGAAACTTGAAATTTTCTAGAAACAACAACCGGAACCGGATTAACTATTGGCCGAGTTTTATCTTCAACAACGACCTCAGGCCTTGCCCTTCTTATATTAACCGTATCGCCCAATAATTTATTTAAAGCATTATGAGGAAGATCACAATTGCTTGCAAAAGAAACATGAATTCCAAGTAAAACTTGAAAAAGATAGAATATAAAAAATTTATTTAGAACATTCTTCATCAGAAAACTTTTTAATTAAAAACTTCTCTGACTTATTTCGGAATATTTTTGATGATTCTAAACATAATCAATTAGATTTAATGAATACTCAAAAGACTTTTCAAACCCAACCGATCTAGTTCCGTACTAGGAGACTCAAGCTCTAAAAGATCAAATATTTTATTTATCGCTACCCAAGTACTGCTTAAGACATCTTTTGGAATGATCTCACCAGGCTTAGTTGATAAAAATGGATCCAAATCCATAACGATCTCACTCACCTTCACCGTATGAAGTTCAACCTCTTTCATATAAATTTTTCTGGCCACTTCACTTCTTAGTGAGGCTAACTTCATCGCCCTTTCCCATGCAACTTTTCTCATCGAAACAACAAGAGTATCTACGACTTTTCTTTTAATTACTTCCGCCGGATGAAAATAACTAACCTGTCCAAAACCTGCCTCACGATAAACCATTTGAAATAAAACAGGAGTCAAAGATTTAAACATCTCATTAAGTTTAAAGTAATCTTCTTTATATAAAATAAGATCATAGGTAGAGGTTGCTCTCTGAGAAACCACATATGGCAAATCATGAAGAATATGAGAATTTAAAGAAAATAATAGCTGGGTTGCAAGGCCAATTTTGAAATCTTTTGCATGATCAAAATCAAACTTCCAAGGCAATGGTAACTTGTTAAAATTTTTAAGTTCGTAATTAAAAACTGCTTTTCTGTACTCCTCAGCAAAATCAATGATGATTCCTTCAAGCCATAAATCATGACTCACTTTTCGGTCGTGGATCAAGAGTTCAATATTTTCAGTTATATTTTTGTATATTTTAACGAATAATTTTCTTCTATCACCTTTGGCCTCATAATGACTTTTGAAGTCATTAAAATTGTTATAAATATCAGAGATGCTGTGATTTTCTCTTTGTGCAATCGAAATTAAATCATCACAAAAAGACTGACTCGTTATGAGAAATAAAATAATGAAAGAAAGTATTTTGAAAGGTGCAATCTTCATTCGTAACTAATAAAATCAAACTTTAAAAATAGGAAATAGAATTATTCAAGAATGAAAATTTTTCATTACTTATCTTAAAAAAGGTAAACTAACATAAAAATGAGTTCCTACATTTGGCGTCGATTCAAAATCTAATTTACCGCCATGCTCTCTAATTATCGTTGAAACTAGAGATAATCCAATTCCCGTCCCTTTATTCACGTCTTTAGTTGTAAAAAAAGGATCAAATATCTTTTCTCGAAGCTCCTCAGGAATACCCTTGCCGTTATCTGAAACTCTTAATTTAATAAACTCTCCATCAGGAACAATTGAGAGTTGAATTTTTCTTTCACTCAATCCTTCTGTGGCATCCTTGGCATTGGCCAAAAGGTTCATTATGACTTGCTGTATTCGCCCTCTGTTCCCACTAATCAATTCATTTCTTTTCGGACAATCATAGGTTAAATAGACTTCTTCTTTTCGATAGATATCAAAAACGAGATCATAAGTTTCTTTCACTAGTTCACACATATTAAAAGAGGATATTTGAGAATCATCAGACCTTGCAAACGTTCGGAGTCCCTTAACAATATTAGAAATTCGGTTTAAGGCAGAATCAATCTTTTCAAATCTTAGCTGGAGATCCTCTTTCGAAAAATTATCTTTATTCACATAACTTCGAGCAAGAGAGAGGTGTCCCATAATTATTTGAAGAGGATTATTAATTTCATGACCTACACCCGCAGCTAATTGGCCAATCATAGCAAGCCTTGAGTTATGCATCGCCAAGCTTTTTTGATGCTCAAGCTCAACTTCAATCATCATGGCACTTAGCATCTCCCCCATTAGATCAATATAAGGCTTAAGCTCATAGAAAAGCTCTTCTGAATAGCCCTCTTTTCTATTCGCAAGTCCAACCATAGCGATAAATTTATTTTTAGAATAGATTGGTAGTCCAAAAAATTTTTCAAGTGCTGGATGCCCAGGAGGAATCCCTCCTGCTTTAGGGTGATGAGGAGCATCGTTCGTAATCAGAAGCTTTCCAGATTTTATCACTTCTCCAAATAGGGTATTTAAATTTCTAAAAACAAGCCCCTTTGGAGCTCCCTCTTTATAAAACTTTCTTGTTTCATCATTCCATGAAATATCTGTAATTGCATAAGACTTAAGATACTTTCCTTTTTCATCCTCAAGGATTTCTCCAATAAATCCATACTCACTATTTGTTAAAATAAGAAGTTTATCCAAAAGGAAGTTAAAAAATTTCTTCCGATCAGATGAGTAATCAATATATCGCGCTCTTAGTTCAGAGATTTCGGAAGTGATAATTTCATTTTTTTTATTTTCAGTAATATCAATGGCAACGGCATAAATATTACCATTTTGAGAATTACAAGATGAAGACCAACGAAGATAAATGTAACTTCCGTCCTTTTTACGATATCGATTTTCAAAATTTGTAGTTGAATACCCTTCAGATAGCTTAGTCATTTCCATTTTTGTGCTTTCAATATCTTCAGGATGAACAAAATCCAGAAAAGGTCTCGAGAGGAGTACTTCTTCGTCATAACCTAAATAGGCCCAGGACTTACTGAGTCTAACAAATTTTCCACTTTTATCGGCTATACAAAGAAAATTCAATGAAAGATCAAAGAATTGATCCATACTTGAGAGTTCATTATTTTTAACCCTTAATTCCAAAATATCTATGACTTGAGAGGCAAGACTTTTAAGCATCGTTATTTGTAATTCAGAGAGTGATTTTTTTTCTGAATCTATAACACAAAGAGTACCAATCCTAAAACCTTTAGGAGTCACAAGTGGTATGCCTGCATAAAATCTAACATGTGGCTCGTTTAAAAAAAGTGGATTATCACAAAATCTTTTATCTAATTCAGCATCCTCAATTATAAAAGGCGCATCATCCATGATTGCATGGCCACAAAAAGAAATATCTCTCGGTGTTTCGGTCGCACTTAAACCAACAGCAGATTTAAACCACTGTCTTTTAGTATCAACGAGACTGATAAGTGAGATCTTAGTCCCACAAATACTTGAGGCCAGCTGAGTAATTTTATTAAAACAATCCTCAGGAAGAGTATCTAAAATAGAGTAACGCTTAAGCTCTTGAAGTCTTAATAACTCATCTTTTGGGATTGGTGCCGAAATCATGAAAATATTCCTATGAAATTATTTATCTAATACATTCTCAATTTTTTCCTTAAATAAGGCAATTTCTGTTGGACCTGTTTGAAAAGCTGGATACGCCCAGTTGTCTTGTTCAGCAAAAAAAACTTTTTCTTTAAATGGATTTCTCAACTGGTCAATAACACCACTTGTATACAAACCTTTTTGAGCAACTGGCAAGGCGTGTCCCCAAAGAGTAAGTCTTAAATCAAAAACATCTTTCATATTCATTTTTAGAAGTGGAAGAATTTTATTTTTAATTTGTTTTTCAAAAGCTGATTTGTGCTTAAGAAATGATCCTTCTTCATACAATTCCGCTCTTGCTCCATCATAGGGAAATGACCTATAAAAAGTTAACACTGAATGATCTTTTACTTGATTATTTGAAAAGTTAGCTAAGATAATATCTGTCGCATTCATGAGATTAGCATGCTTTTTTACCTTTTTAGACTTAAGAGTTCCTGAATCAACCATAAAAAGATCATAAAATTTTTCTTCTGGCAGCCTTTTTAAAAGTAGATTTGCCGTCATATATGATCTAAATCGAAGTGAATTGATTGCCTCTAATCGAGATGGCTCAATATCATGAAGAATATGTTTAACGACAAATTTAGGGCAACAAAGAATGACTGATTTCGCCTTTATTTCTCTAAGTCTTCCCGCTTCATCTTCGTAATAAACGAAACAATTTTCTCCCTCAACCTTAACCCTCATAACAATTGATGAAGTTCTTAAGTTTTCTGCAGGAAGATAATCGAGAAGCTTATCAAGGACCTTTTCTGCATATTTTGAATTTCCACCCGAAGCAACACAAATAGGTTCCATCTCTTGGGCAAGAAAATTAAGTGCTGCTGCTGCAGAGATTTCTTTGGCTGAACAAGCATAAGTTGAGTAACAGTAATGCTCTAAAGCAACTTCAAGCTTCGCCGGAATTCCATCCAAATACTTTGTTAAATACTCATGCAGAGTCCACTGGTCATAATGTTTAACAGAATCAAAATGTGCTGGTTTTAAAGATGGAATAAAAGGAAAAGGTCTTTCTTTTTCATAATACATTGATTCAAATAAATGATGTAGTTTTTCATACTTCGCCTTATGCTCAACTTCAGCTTCTCCTTCCCAAAATCCACGATAAAGTTTTCCTTGTACCTCTACTGGATCAGGATCTGTTCTTCTCACTGCCACATCATGAAAACCAAACTCTTTAAAATAATAATCCATTGGTGTTCCCTTATGAGGAGCATCCAAGTAGGCAGAACCTATTGAATAATCTAGGCCGTTCCAAGCTTCGCCCTTTGCATTCCCACCAAATCGTTTTGCCTGCTCTAAAACAATCGGTGCATATTCTTTAAATTGATAGGCACTTACTAGTCCCGAGGCACCACCACCAACAATCACGAGATTAGTTTCTTCTTTTATATCTATATTTTTATTTTTAAGATAACCTTCAACATCCCATAAGATTCCATGAGGTCTTCTATTATCATCGCCCGAGAATCTTAGTTGCTTCTTAGAGAAATCAATTGTTCGATCTATTGGCCCATACTTAGTGATAAATTCAAGCTGTTTTGCACTTTCTTCTTGATCCAAAGAACGTTTTACATCAGATGCACAACTAGAAGCTAGAAGAGTTACCCCACTAGCTGACAACTTTAAAAAATTTCTTCTTGAAACTTGTTCCCACCTTCTCATCAATTTTCCTTTTAAAAATCTAGTTCATTAAATTCTAAATAAAGATAAGATAAGAGCAAGAAATTCCTATTCCTGACTTAAACCATCAACCTACCTTATTAGGAAATTACTTCTTCAGTTTGATCTCTAGCTGGGAAAATCATAAGATCACAATATGAAAAAATTACTTTTTATACTTCTCATCCTCCCTCAAATTATTTGTGCAAGCGAATTGTCTAATGAAGACCTATCTAAACTTAAAAAGGGAGATTTAATTAAGCAAGTTCAATGGCCTAAAGACCTTATTTGGCCCAAAGTAACTATATATAAACTTATAAAGCACTCCCCAAAAGAAAACATTGAAATTTTTAAAAATTTTGAAAATCATAAGACCTTTATTCCGGACATGTTGGAATCAAAAATTATAAAAACTATTCCTCCTAATAGAACTCAAATTTATTTTGAAATGAACATGCCATGGCCAATTAATAAATCCTCTCATATCACTGAAAATCAACTGATTTCTGAAAATGATAATGAATTCAAAATACAGTGGAAATTAATTAAGGCCGACTTACTTAAATCGACCAATGGATATCTTATTTTTTCAAAGTTTGAAGACAAAACTCTCTTAACCTATGAAACTTTAATTGTTCCAAATTCTTCATTTGCAGGAATGTTTAAAAATCGTGTCGCAGACGATGTTGAAAAATCGGTTCTCGCCATCACTGCCCATTTGGAAAAATCGTTAAGAAAGTAATTTATTTTATACTTTTTTGAATAAGATTCATAATCTCAAATTGAATCTCTTTGTTATCATCAATCTCGGTATGATCAACTGGGGTAAGAATATTTTGAACCTCTGTTTTTTCATTTCTTCTTGCTACGTGAGGCCCATCATTGAGAATAAAACTATTTTCTCCAAAGACATTTAAATGTTTTTTTACATTTTGAGGAATAATATCATTATTCATTCCTATAGAATCCATCGTGATTAGTAAATCGACTGTTCTAAAATCGTAAGGTAAACTATCAAGTGTGTTGGCAATTTCAACCGCCGTATCACCGCCAAGACTATGGCCAACGAGAATTATTTTATTATCTGGATGAATTTTTTTAATTTCGTCTAAAATGTTTTCTTGATCATTCCATTTATATACTTTGGCATCTTTAACACTTTCCGCCATTCTCTCAACACCGGCATAACCTCCTTCCGATTTTGAAGGGGAGCTAAAAATATCTAATCCCTTAATGAATAGAACAAGGTCTTTTTTAATTGATTTTTCTTTAATTTTATCCTTCTCAACTCTTTTTGACTCAGATTTAATGCCATCTTTGATTGCATTTTCAGTCAATTTATTCTCTGTATTCGACTTTATTTCATTACTAGAAGGATTTGATGAGGGAGAACTTGGTGAACTTGGAGGTGTTAGGGGTGGTGGCACCAAAGGTTTCGGTAAAGAGGGAAGAGATAAATCAAGTTTGTAATCAGGATCATTTTTTAATCCTTTATCTGAACTATGATTTTGCTTTTGATCATTCAAGGGATTGTTTATGTTCTTAGGAAAGACATTTTTTTGTGATGATAATTTTGAATTTAAATTTTCATTTTGAACAAGTTTCATCATTTAAGTCTAACATAGAAATTCAATCTCAATCTCTGTGGCAATTTTATCTCTAAACCCGACCTGATTTGTCATGCAAATTTTTTTATTAATTAATATTTCATCAGTTAAGATTGAAAATATGAATTATTTAGCGGGATTTGGAAAAGAAGAAATTAATTGCTTTATCACCGGTGTTGGGATGATGGGCTACGGACAACCTCATAACACGATTAAAGAGAAAGGAACTCCTCTTTTTGCTCGCTCATATATTTTAAAACAAGAAAACTTTCTTCTTATTCACATTCATCTTGAATTGGCTTTTGTGAGCATCGCCTTGAGGGAAGAAATTTTTTCTCGTTTAAAAAATGAGCTCTCCCTTGATGAGCTTAAACCTGAATCCATTTTAATCACAGCACAACATACCCACTCTGGGCCTGGTGGATTCAGTCACTATCCGTTTTATAATTTTTCGATTCCAAACTTTCAAAAAAAAATATTTGAATCTATTTGTGAAGCCTCTATTCAATCTATAAAAATCGCCTTCAAAAACATGACTGTTTGTTCAATTCAATTAGGAGAAATAAGAGTCACTCCTAATTTGGATCTTGCTTCAAATAGATCGATTGAAGCTTTTCAAAACAACCTAGATGTTAGTCCATCCCACTCAAAAGAAGAGGCGATCGATTTAAGGATGACTGGATTAAAATTTCTAAATGAAAAAAATGAAATCATGGCGTTCATAAATTGGTTTGGTGTTCATTGTACAAGTATTTCAAGTTTTAATAATAAAATGCATTCTGATAATAAGGGTATTGCAGCAAATTTAGTTGAACGACAAAATCCTGGATCTATTGCATTTTTTCTTCAAAGTGCAGCAGGTGATGTCTCTCCAAATTATTTTTGGGATAAAACTCTTAAAAGAAACCGTGGAAAATATAGAGATCAATTTGAAAGTTGTGAATATAATGCCCAATTACAATTTGAAGAATTCAAAAAGATAAATTACTCAAAAAAAATCACTAGGGAATGCAAAAGCATCATTAAGTACGTAGATATCTCAAAGATGACCGCCCCTGCGGCCCATGGGATTGCTTTTTTTCAAGGTACTCTTGAGGGTCCTGGCCTTACTAAATCTGTCACTCCTATCCTTGAATTCTTTTCAAGAAGATATGAGGAAAATCAAAAAAATAAATCTAAGGAAGATAAGCATTTTTTTGAACAACATTATCCTAAAAAAATTATGCTGGATCATAGAAATGGAAGTTTTCTAGGGTTAAATTTAAGATACCTTAAATATTTTCCCAAACTACCAGATGCTATTTTTAATAATCTAAAACAAACCATCACTAATAATTCTCTTCACACACTTCCCTGGGTACCACATATCATTCCCTTTCAATTAGTAAAATTAGGAAATATCCTTTTGGCAACAATTCCAGGAGAAATTACTGTACAGGCATCAAAGAGATTAGAGGAACATCTTTACCATTTATCTCAAGGACTTGTTGAAAAGATCATCATCACTTCATATGCCAATGGTTATATGGGATATGTCACAACCCCAGAGGAATATGACATTCAGGCCTATGAGGGTGGGCACAATGTTTATGGAAGGAAAACTTTAGATGCTATTATCGAAATTGCCTCAGAGCTGATGTTTGAAATTTTAAATATCCCGTCAAAATTAATGATTCCTTCAGAGAGTCCCTTTCAATTTCCTATTCAAGAACTAGAAAAAAGGTCGCAATGAAATTAATTTTATTAATCCTCTTTCTTCACTTACCTGTTTTGGGATCAGATTTAAAAGTTTTGAGTTGGAATGTGTTCATGATTCCTAAACCTATCAATTTTACCCTTCAAGAACAAAGAACAATTCAAATGATTCATTCTTTGAATCAAGAAGATTACGATTTATTATTTTTTCAGGAAGCATTTTCTAAAAAATTTAGAAAAACCATATCAAAAGCATTGAATCCAAATTACCCTTACTCCTTTTACCTGAAAAAAAGTCCAAGGCCTTGGCATTTTATCAATTCTGGTCTTTTGATTTTTTCAAAATATCCTTTTCTCGTTTTGGACACTCTGTATTTTAGAAAATGTACTCACTCAGATTGTCTTTCCTCAAAAGGTGCAACTCTGATAGAGGTCAATCAAAATTCGAATAAGATTCAATTTCTAACAACACATACTCAGGCCTGGGATGATGAGAAAGCACAAGAAGTTAGGAAAACACAATTTCTAGAAATTAAAAAACTATTGCTTCGACATCAAAAATGGGGAGTTGATCAATATTTATTGGGTGACCTTAATATCGATCGAAATGCCATCCATGAATATCCCTTTATTTTAAGCTTACTAGACATGCAGGATTTTTCACTATCTGGTGACCTAAATTATACTAATGGCTTTAAAATAGATTGCTATAAAACGCCAGGGGGAACGGCCAACCAATGGCTAGATCATTTATGGGGATCGAGTCAAAATACAAAGACTGATGTTACTTATGTTGCAGTTAAAGAATTTAATGGAAATTTCTCAAATAAAGAATGCTCTCTATCTGACCATCATGCCATTGAAGCACATATAAAATTATGAAAGAACAATATCTACAATACAATCAAGCACTCAGTAGCATTCAAACTCCTTGCCTCTTTTTGGATATAAATGCATTTGAGCAAAACTTAAATTGGGCGTTAGCAAATGCTCACAATAAAAAAATTAGATTGGCGACAAAATCAATTAGGTCTAAAGAAATTCTAAAAAAAATTCTTTCATTTTCTCCTGTTTTTCAAGGTCTAATGTGTTTCGACCTTAGAGAAGCCCTTTGGTTAAGAGATGAAGGATTTAAAGATATTCTCGTTGCCTACCCTACAAGTGACGCTGGTTCTTTGAAAAAACTCATCGACAATCCTTCAGAGATTACTCTCATGATTGATCATTTAGAACAGGTTCAATTCATTGAGAAGCTAAGTCCAAAAAATAAAATTCAGATTTGTCTAGATGTCGATTTATCAATGGATTTATTTTTTTTAAAATTCGGTGTTTATCGATCACAACTAAATACAAAAGAAAAATTCCAAAAAATTATTTTTGAAATAAAAAAATTACCCTTTTTAATGGTCACAGGGATCATGGGATATGAAGCTCAGATTGCTGGACTTGGGGATAAGAATTCTTTTTTAATTAGATTTTTAAAAAAAATAAGCATTAAAAAATTAAGAGAAAAAAGAAAATCTTTTGTCCAAATATGTAAAGACGAAAATTTAATTTTAAATATCATTAATGGTGGAGGGACAGGAAGTTTCTCGAGCACACCTTATGAAGACATCGTGACTGAAATAACCCTAGGATCAGGAGTCTTTGCTCCAACTTTATTTGATCATTACAAAGATTTCACTCTAAGCCCTGCGCTATTTTTTGCACTTCCAGTAACAAGACGTCCTGAAAAGAATATTATGACCTGTCTTGGTGGTGGATATATTGGTTCCGGAAGTATTTCTTCAGCAAAGGCACCAACTCCTTATCTACCCGAAGGGCTTAGCCTCCTTCCTCACGAAGGAGCAGGAGAGGTTCAAACACCATTAAAAATTCCCAATAATTTAGACATCCAATTTCATGATAAAATCATCTTCCGTCCCGCCAAGGCGGGAGAAATTTGTGAAAGATATATGAAAATCCATCTCGTTAGGAAAAATAAAATTGAAGGAAGTCTTCCTACCTATCGAGGTGAAGGCCAGTGTTTTTTCTAAGAAATTATTCAGAGTCTTTAGCAAAAATCGCCGAAAGATTAAGTTTTGCAATTTCCTTGGCATAATCATAGTTTAGAGTTGCCGGTAGATCACAGGCCATATGATAGCAAGGTGTCTTTGTATTCCAATCTTCTATGGTTAGAATTGTGGGTACATTCTTTTGAAGAAAAGGAACATGATCACTACCCCAAGCGCCTATTGTAATCTTTGGTCTTAAGCGAGTGAATTGAATAGCTAGTTTTGAAAACCATTTTGCTAAGGGTTCAAATTCTGCACTTGTTTCTAGCTCAACCACTCCATTAGAGTTGTATCCAACCATATCCATATTTATCACTAGGCTTAATTGACTTATCTGTCCTTGAAGAGACATCTTATTCACATAATCTTTCGAACCTATCAGTCCTAATTCCTCACTGTTTGAAGCTAAAAACCGAAAAGAAAAATTGTTATCATAAAGAGACATCACTCTGGCCATCTCCATCATAACAGCAATTCCACTAGCATTATCATCGGCGCCAGCAAAACTCTTTCCGACGGAATCAAAATGTGCCACGACTAAAATTACTTTCTTAGGATTCACTCTACCATTTTTTTGCGCCACTACATTACATTCGTTTCCAGAGAAACAATCAAGAGCTGCCTCATACCCTAAGGACTTAAACTGATCCATTAACAACTTAGCTAATTTCAAATTATCCTCTGAACCTGCGCCTCGATTTTTAAATCCTGTAACCTCATCAACTGTCCTTTTAATATTTTCCATTTCTACTTGATTCAATAGTGCCGAATCAAATGGGTATAAATGGATAAGATTTTTAGGTAATGAAGGGTAATAACTTTTTTCTTTGCCTGAGACGGGTCTTAGATACTTTAATTGGTGTGAATTGGGTTTTTTATTGGCCTCTATGATCCATAGTCTTCCCTCTTTAAAAATAGTCTTACCAAGTGAAGAGTACTCCTTTTCATGTTCCCAGTGAGGATCAATCACCTGATAGGTTTTTGTTGCATAGGCAAAAGTAGAAAGGAGGAGAGTTTGAAAAAGAAAAAAATAAGTGATGAAGTTTTTCATCAAAATATAGTAATTAAATTAATTC
>JACCDO011860689.1_pt1 | contig 22789 bp, 47 predicted proteins | sample 7446101 | NCBI WGS metagenome assembly JACCDO01 (sample SAMN15323440, study PRJNA562643) | freshwater metagenome | isolation source: river surface water | place: USA:Blue River Watershed | collected 2017-08-16
ATTGAGAGTAAACACCGCCATGACTTTGTGTGGTGCAAGTGTGAATCGGTTGCAGTAGACGGAGGCAAGGACTACCTCAGGCGGTGCGGTGATCCTGCTAATTGGACTGAGATGAGTGAGGTGAAAGATGACAAAGAAGAAGGATGATCTGAAGCTGGTATTTTCAGAGGGATGCTTTGATAATTTTGAGGGCACACCTGAGGAGCTAGCTGAGTTATTAGCTGAGATTAACAGGCTTCATGAATCTGGAGAGCTGATTGATAATAGCAGACCGCTTACACCTGAGGAAGAGGAAGAGCTTTTATTTATGATTGAGAATCAAAAACACAATCAGCGTCAATGACATTCAGATCTCCTAAGCTTCTAGCTCTGGCTCGAGGTCAGGCGTGTGTGATGTGTGGATGTGAGGATGAAACGGTAGTCGCGGCTCACAGCAATCTGTTAGAACACGGCAAAGGCAGGAGTCATAAGGCTCATGATGGCATGACGGCTTGGCTATGCATGGCATGTCATACCGAATTAGACCAAGGGAAATCTATGTCACGAGAAGATCGACGTGCGTTTATACTAGAAGCTATTAGTAAAACTTATATGAAGCTGTGGGATCTAGGATTAATTCATGTGAAAGGATCTAGATGACGGTGATTGTTTGGGATGGACAAAGGTTGGTCGGGGACAAGCAGGCAACTGAGGGAGGCATACTCCAGACAGTTACCAAAGTCCGTAAGATAACCTCAGGTAAACACAAAGGCTGGCTCATCGGAGCTGCTGGAGCTACAGCTCAGTGCAATATGATGATGGGCTGGTTTGAAGCTGGCGCTGATCCTAATAAGTTTCCTCATGCGTTGCAAAAAGAAGACGGATTCGCAGCGCACATGATTGCCATCTCACCTCAGGGCGTGGTGCACAAGTATGAGTTTGTTCCATTCCCAATCATATTCGAAGATTCATTCTATGCCTCAGGCTCAGGTCGAGACCTAGCGATTGGTGCTCTGGCTATGGGTGCTGATGCTGTCAAAGCGGCTGAGGTTGCATGCACGTATTGTTCTGAGTGCGGGGTTGGTTTAGATGTGGTTGAGCTGAGAACAAAGAAAGCACCAGAAAAGAAAGCGAGGGTGACAAGTGGAAAGAAACGTTGAGGAGTTGTTAAATGACTATCGTGAGAAAGCGTTTGAGTACGCTAGGGCGAAGGCACATCGCACTTATATCGAGGAATTTAAGAAGAGCAAGTTCGCGTTACTCATGCGCCAAGCTGACAAGGCTGGGTTTAAGACGGCAGCAGCACAAGAGCGCGAGGCTTTTGCATCTGAGGACTATCAGCAACTTCTTACAGGTCTTCAAGCTGCAGTTGAGGCGGAGGAACGCCTGAGATATGACATGAAAGCTGATGAGATGCAGCTCGAAGTATGGAGAACAATCAGAGCTGATGAACGCCAAGAAAGAAAGGTCTATGGCACATAAGAAGATTGACTGGAAAGATCCACGTAAGATACTAAGCGGTAAGTACGGGGAATCTCACCCCGATTGTTTTGATAATGCTATTCAGTATCGTCAGTATATCTGGCTGATGAGGCAGGCTGATAGCCCAGTAGATAACGGCTACTGCTTGGATTGTACACATGAGCACAAAGCAAAGATGATGCGAGAGGGTAGGTGCGAGCATCCCGAAACTCGGTTTGTAGTATGGGTTAACAGGCAGAAAGAACCTGAGGTGATTGGTGTATCTGATGTGAGTAAATATTGGAGCCGTGTTATGAAGGGTGATACGATCTTAAACTGGGGGAGTGATGGGGAAAATAAATAGTCGGGCAAAGGGCAAGGCTGGAGAACGTGAACTCATAAATGAACTCAAGGTATTGCTACCGCCTGAGTTGACTTCTGAGCTCACAAGAAATCTGGATCAGACCAGAGATGGTGGGCATGACATCTTAGGTTTAGGTGACTGGGCACTTGAGGTGAAGCGTTACGCTGAGGTGCTACCTGCAGATCTGGAAAGATTCTGGAAGCAGGCAACTGAGCAGGCACGGAAAGATGAGAAACGGCCCGCGCTCGCGTATCGTCAGGATCGCAGGCCCTGGAGGGTTGTGACCAGGGGATGGGGAACCTCAGATGAGTATGAAGATACGATCGAGATTAGTCTTGTGTTGTTCTCTAAGTTTGTAGTGGCGGGTCAGGAGATAAAAAATGTTCAAGTCGCCTGAGCACGCCCTGAGATTTGCCTTCCGCATGAGGGATACCAGCATCATCACTATCCCATCAGCTACTAACCTAGCTAACAAAGTAGACAACGAACACTCAAGCGATAGGCTAACTCAGTATGACATGCACGCTCAGGTTGGAATGTTGTTCAGCTTCCTGAGTCGTCGACCTGAGGATGAGCAGATATATGCTTTCTATTTGTATGGAAATATGCGGGAGCGGAAACTGGCGGCAAATCTTATTGTGCGTAAGCACAGAGGGCAGTTATCCCGATTTGGTTTAAGCAAACTTGAGTTAAGGAATGTGCTATTAGGTAGAAGTATAAGAGATTCTTCTGAGATAGCGGGTATCTCGCAGCACAAAGCATGGAAGCTCCGAAGAGCTATAGCAGAGATCCTTGCTCCAATACAGGATCGTTTGATGGATGGACTGTGGCAGTGGTTGGAAACAGATCCATATCTGCACAGTTAGTGGGAGCATAATGGATATACAGTCAATTCCCCGACTGTATACCCTTCTCCAAACAATGGAGTTTGCCCGAGGCTAATAACCTCGGGCTTTTTTTACTTAAGACTTAGTTTGATTCAAGCGTTCACGAGCACGACGTGCACGTTGCGCCTGAGAATACTTCTGCTTCGCCTCAGGTGTATTGCACTTCTCTTTGAAGCGACGCTTAGCTGAAGCAGACCAAGCGTATTTCTTCTTGGTGCTTTTAGCTTTGCTAAGTTGAGGCTTAGCTCTCACGGTAACTTCTTCACCTGATAAGGAGATGATGTCATCTAAGAACTTGACCTGCTCAAGCAGTTGTTTGCGTTCTGTCTTAGCAGAACGTACTAATTCAGCGAATTGTTTTTTAGTTAGTGTAGACACAAGAATACCCTTTCGTTTTTGCAAAGTTAATAAATTGTTTTGCCAAGTTTCTTTCATGAAGCATGGTATATACGTGGTACTTAGCAAACCCATATATTCCATTGGAACTTAATGCTAGTTGATGTGTTCTCATTTCTGATTCATACTGCTCCCTTGGAATGGTATAGAACACTTCGTTAAGAAACCGAACTTCAACATTGCCATCTGTACCATGTAGATTAACAGCTCTAGAAAAATCTTGGTACTCCCTGTTAAGTTCAGCATTATTTTTTACTGCATCTTGACATCGTTTATCAAACAGCATTTACATCCTCCTTTACATACGAGTCTTGGTAAAGAGGGATGCCAGCCAGTTCAAGTAAGTCTTGCTCAGCAACATCCCACGCGTCATAAATAATCTCAGTTGCCTGAGCTGGATCCATGTTAACCATGTCAGATATTTCCTGATCAGTATAGGTCGGGAATATCTCCTTGATAAAGTGCATTGCCTGCATTGGGTTAGATTCAACCCAACGTAACACGCCATTGTAGTCGTCGCTCATCATCTCATTCCATAACTTGCGAATGATTCTAGTTAGACTCTCCGTAGCGAGTTGTCCAAGCGGAGCAGATAGATCTGCTTTCTTCTTGGCGAATGTCTTCTTCGCCTTCTTGCCACGCTTGGACACAGGTTTTCCCACAGGATCTTGACCCCATGCTAGCTGACGCTGAGAGGTATTGTCCATTGAATTCCAAGCAGCCCATGTAGGAGAAGATCCATAATGGTAGTTACTCGTAGTAGATCCAGGATACTTGTATCCAAACTTACTTGGTGTCCAAGCATAGGTATTGGAATACCATATACCATCATGCTCTAGACCAGCGTCACGATTGATAATCACAGACCTACCATCAGATGACATGAAGCCGAACTTGTTGCTGTATCCGATATGCCGTTCGATCAGAGTCTGAAAGGCGGGCTCATGGATAAGCTCAGGATCACGGGCAAGCAAAGGCTGTAGATAATCCTTAATGTAATGCCATGTGTCCGACTTGGTTGTGTCAGATGTATTGCCAGTAGATAGAACGCCATTGTGTGACATCCACAATCCAGGAACTACCTCATATGGATGGCAGTTAGCAAGATCAACGTCGCCATGAGTACGCCAACGCATGTGAATTACAGCGTCATGACCCTTGACAAACTTGTTATACAACTTTTGAATCTCACGCAATGTACCAACACGCTTGATGATATCTACCTTACGTCCAGTGTTGATGATGGCGCCAAAGCCATCGGGGTTCTTGTCATAGAAGTCCGCGAAGTGTTCGTCGGTCAACTCTGAACCAGCAGGGTGGTGAATCAGAATGCACATAGTATTTCTCCTATTGATATACTGCAATGAAATTAATATTGTTGACTAAGAGACACGAGATCAAGGTGCTTGCCTCGAGCTCAGTCAGGTCAGACCAAACTTTGTTACTGGTAGTAATGCGAATCATGCTGCTATACTCCTTTCTCCGTCGGTATCCGCATTAACGTTTAGGTATGCACGCAGGAACTTCGTGTCTGAGCGCATGTCAACTCTTGTAATGAACTGGCGGAAGCCAACAGCATTGAACTGGTTGAAGGCAACCTCACCTGGCTGACAGAACGTCAGCAATGCATTGCAAAATTCAAGAGCAGCAGCGATCGATTCATATCTCAAAGAACCACGGAAGATTCTGAACTCCACCGTTTTATCGTTGGATACATTTAGCATCTCGTATCGATCATTGCTATGCTTGCCATGCGATGTGAACTTAGCCATCTCTGCTTTGACTCGGCAGTAACCAGCGCCATATCTGCGAGCAATCATCCTGATCAAGCCTTCATTACGAACATCATTTAGGAAGGACTGAACACGGTAGATCTGAGCTTGCGTTAGATACTGACGACCAACGTGAACATGGAATCCACAGCTGCCACCTTCGTGTGATCTCAGACCACGCTTAAGTTCGGCATTGTTCAAGAACAGATCAAACTTTTGACGATGTAGATCAAGGCCAGCAGGCTGAGTAATAAGTTCAAAGCCGTGACCTATCGAGCCATCGCGTTCGAAGTAACAGTACTCACCTACGTTACCGCTGGGATTCAGAACATCATGAACCTTACCAGCTGCGGTATTGACTGGCACGTTACTGCTTGTTAACTGAACCTCAAGCTCACATCCAAAAGCACGACGATGAGATCTAAACCAAGGGCTATCGATTACATGAAAGCCTTTAGCCCGTGAACTGTGGTAATGATCTACAAGGTTTGAATATGGAGACCAGTTGACATGAACCCAGCGCCCATTGTGTAGGCGTAGTTCACTAGAACGGCGATCACCTATTCTACGACGGCTATTCTCGTCAGTATATTCCACTGCAAAAGATGAAAGAACATACTCACCATGTGAAGTTTCTTGACGTAAACCAGAGGATACGTCGCGATCTCTGCAGTGATGGCAAACATACATGTTAACGTTGACATCTTCTTGACTGCCAGTGTACATAACTCGGCGATCAGTGTAATGATCACATGATGCCCTGTGTATACCCATCTTGCTAGCAACTTGTTCAATCCATGATGGATCATTGTTAGCTTGAAAGGCAACGTCATGCATCTGCATTATGTGTCCATAGTCACGGTTATCATTGTCAACAAATACTCGTTGAACGATGATGTCGCACATCAGATTGATGCGAGCCACAGTCAGAGGATGTGTACGTTCATACTGAGATACAAGATTGAGGACATCTGTGATGAACTCCCTCCCCTTGCCATCTTCAATATGAGCAGCAGCAAGCTCCTGGATCAGGCGTAGCCAGCGATTCGTATGAATCCTACCACCTGTAGAGCGAGCGATAGACTTAAGAAGTCTCTTCACAAAGGTACGTAAGAACTCAGATCTACCTAACTCTGGTCCATAGACGCGCCTACGTGCATATAGATATATGCGATGACTCATAGTTGCTCCTTGATAAAAGTTGAAAGAAAGAAAAGTCGAACGACCTTCCCGAAGGGATAAAGGACGGACGACGATGGTTTAATAACAAGCGATGTGTATTAGTAGCAAACACTTGTGATACACTAACTAATAAACTTGGGTTAACTGTGCACATATAGATGGCACACTGTTAACTTCCGACATGTGAAGACCGCGGAAACGGAACTTTCACTGCATCGCCAACGATTACTTGGGGTTTACCCTTACCAAATACTTGGTCTAAATGAATAACACAACTGCTTGCAAGGGCGTGACGTAGGCTTACAACGCCATCGCCGTCTGCCCAGATACAATCTGAGTGTTCGTCGTATACCTCGTAGATGTAATCATTGTCACCTTCTCGATTACTGGTTGTATCTACTTCGTAGTTCCAGTCACGTAAGATGTTTATCAATCTTTCGAGTTTGTTAAATGATGCATTCTCGTTGAATGCTAGTTCCCATGTTCTCATTCTGCCTCCTTCATGGCAGTGTTAACGTGTTCGCATAGAGTGTCACTCCATGTCAACACTTCTTTACAATCAGATTCTGTTAGCTTGGCTAGCTCAGCGATCATTGACATGAATGCCGCGATTGAATGACCGAGCTGTCGCCCGATCATATCTCGTGCCTCTGATTCACCTTCTTGCCGTCTCATGTAAGTGCCCACCATCTTCATAGCATGGGCCCCCATGAAACTAACATACACAATGTCTGCGAACTTCTCGCCCTTTACTGCACGGATAGAAGCCAGACTGTCATCGATGCGCTCATGAAGATCGTCGATGAACTTTGGGTTGTCGTCTTGATGCATTTAGTTCTCCTTTGTTACGTTATCAACTTGCCAAGAGTGGCGATCAACTTCTACCCCTGGTCCTTTTTCAAGACACTTGGTAATAGCAGCGTCTTCTGAGTCCGCTTCAACTTCGAACTCTAGCTTAACAATCTCGCTGCTATGAACTACAAAGAGAGACATTAGATTCCTCCTTTCTGACGGGGATACCAAGGGTCGCCGTGCTCCTCATAATCCTGACGGAGTTGGGCGGCAGCGTAAGCAAGATCCTCATCGGATACATTTTCAACACTACTAAACATCACTGGAACTTTGGTAGCTTTAGTATGTTCTAAAGCCATCTGCCAGCGAACACGATCGAAAGTTTTCGATATATCCGTCTGTGCTGCACGGGTATACTGAAAGTTAGGATCGAGGATAGATACAACAGGTCTTATAGAAGACATAGGGTTTCTCCTTATATGATGCGGTGAACAGAACGCTGGGCTAATTCAATAGCGTCCTGATAGTTAACCTTCACATCTGAAGGCAAGGTATCCAACAGAACGTTGATAGCAAGACGCATCTGCTCGTTATCAATATTCAATTGGCGATTCAAAAACTCCAAGGTATGGATTCTTGATGCGGATACTACATGCAACGGGTCAAAGCCAACGCTTTCATTAGTCATTTGCTGCCTCCAATCTAGCTTGGTTAATGATGAGATCTACAGAATCACTGATGCTCATAGCTTCGTAGTCGCTGGGCTCAGCCGAATGACAGAGGGCGAAAGCCCTGCCTGGTATCGGAATACCCAGCTCACGTAGCTGACATAACTCATCGTGTAGATCGGCACGCCACTTGGCTAAAGCAATTGCCAGATCTTCTGATGTAAAGGTAGTCATCGCACGGCCCCCCACTTGGCAGATTCGCCAGCATACTGAGCAGCTTTGATGGCAGCCAGAGGATCCGTGGCATAGATAACCGTCATGACAGCCTCACCATCGAGATCTGCATAGACGTAGTGCGGAATGACATCCGAGGAATCATCCTGAGATACAACCTTGGCGCGGAAGTTAGACAACATTTGATTTCTCCTTCGTAGTTAAAGACCAATAAATGGACTGGGTTGGTAATGTAATATGCCCGCTCATAGCACCCTGACCGATGTAGTCAAGAGCCTTTTGCAGTAGTTCGCTAACACCTTCTGGATCTTTAGAATCCGTTACTTCAATGATTAGTTTGGTAGACATAAGTTCTCCTTATTAAGTTGATCTGCCTTAGCCTGTGCAGATTTCAGGGACTTGAAGGTTCGGCTGTAATGTTCAACAGCAAACCTGTTATTTACATCAGTAAAGGTACGACTTACAACCCATCGTTCCATCCATTGATCGGTTGCATGTGCTGTCCACATAGACATATAAACCTCCTTGGTTAGTTGCTACTAACATTGAATGCACTCCATCCCCAGACAGACCGCTTCCTGGTTCCGCTCACCTCACTTGTGAGGATTCGCTTCACCACCGCAGTCTTCTGGAGTGTCGTGCGCTACTTAAAACATTGATACTTCCTGAGAATGCTGCTCGTTTCTGGCTATGCCATCCACTCACGGCATCTCAGTCAGTACCCTGACGCAGGGATGTAGAGTAAGCAGGACGCTCGACTCACTACCAGTTACCACTCCGCTCCGCTCGACCTCACACATGAGGATCTCGCTTCGACTGCTGGTAACCGTCCATTCGCTCGCTTGTTGTTGCGGTGCGAGATGACCGCTTTCTGAGGCTTCGCTCTTCCACTATCCCGCTCGCCTCATCGCGGGGCATGGAATAATCCAAGCTCTCTAGGTAACACAGAAGATCATCAAGTCTTGGACGTAGATACAAATCGTAATCAGGTTCATCGGCCAGGCGATGACTAAGATCAACAACAAAGTCTATTAACAGCTGCATACATGTCTCCTTGTACGGAAAGATTAGATACTCGGGTAACTACTCCCCTGAAACAGGGGTGGTGATCAGAGGCAGGAAGGTCAATTAACCCTCCCACCTCTGAGTTGATGACAGCGATAGACTAGCTCAACTACCCCGTGCTGTCGTTACGAGGTAGCTGATAAGCTGCTTATGCTTGCTTACGGAAGAACTCTTTGCGTAGGTTCTGTATTGCTTCGAGAACCTTAGCGTTCTTGACACCAGCTGCATCGATCGCATTCACCGCAGCAAGTACGATCTGAGCACGCTCAACCTCGCGTGCAGTCATCTTAGGCTTGACCAAGCCACCAGCGTCAATCAACGCTTGCTTGTCACGCTTCGAAGCTGGGAGGTTAGCAATGATGCCCGAAGCAGAGTAAGAATCTGTAGGCATCGTAAAGCCCTCGGGAAGCAAGCCGTATTGGATAGCGTATTCCAAACGCTTGAGTTGGGCAGGTGTAGCAGGTTTAGCAGACAAAGTAGTCATGGTAATTCTCCTTAAAAAATAGACAACAGTTGAAAGAATGAAGAGTGAACTGCCCCCTTCGAAGAAGGAGAGGGGCAGGACACGTACTAAGAACGACGGGAACGTTGATCTTGGATTTCAAATGGAATTATGCAGAGGACGCTGATAACACCAATGATTACTAAACCCCAGCTGGCTTCTGAGTAGGTAATCCCATCATAGGAAGCTAATAAACATATAGCAAAGAAGACTGCGTAGTTGATGAATAAAACAGTTTTAGCGATGTTAAGTATTACGTTCATAGTTGACTCCAGTCAGTTGTAAAAAAGTTAATGAAATGAAGGGGATGTAAGTACCCAATCAGGCGCAGTCCCTTTCCGCAGGAAAAAAGGGACGAGCCGATACCCCAAACTGAGATGAAACACTAGAATTAGGTCTTCGAATTAGGCATTTAGTCTCATAACCTGATGAATCTAGGCGTATATCAACTGATATTCAAGGGAGACTACAGTCAGATGCCTTCCTACCCTGATGTCTACCCTGGTGGTACGGGACCAACGAAGTGTACCGACGGGGGTTGAGGCTCCACTGTATTACCACCTCACACACGAGACCCTTTTTTTATGATCCCTTTATTCCAAACAGCAGCTCCGACTCCTACTAGCTTATCGCTACGCATTGCTACATTAGAAGCTCGCATTGAATTATTAGAGAAACGCTTAGCAATATCTGAGCGTGGTGCGGCTCCTCAAAAATATACGGTTGATTCCGTGACTGATACTGGATCGCCGCATTGGGTATTAGGAGAAAATGGTGCTAGTGCACCTACCCCATAGGGACCAATCAACTTTCGCCCTAGGGGGCTAAGGTCGAATCCCTAAAAATTTTTAAACAATGTAACGTATTTGTTACATTAACCCGCTTTATGTAACATTTATGAATCATTAGCTAGCGCGGGATAGCTCAGTTGGAAGAGCGGTGGACTCATAATCCACAGGCCACAGGTTCGAGTCCTGTTCCCGCAACCAATTAACCAAGGGATGTATGCGTAAACAAGAACTAGAGAAGTTTCTTAGGCAGTTTGAAGTACTGAGAGGGATCTCGGTAGAGTATCCCGAAGGTATGTCCAAGTACCTAGCACCCCAGTTGGTAGTTCTTACTGGGTTGGTTAACCTTCATGGTGAGCCTCACATGTTTGAGGCAGAGATTAATTTGAATGACTTCAAGACCGCAGACGACTGTATGCGTTTGGCGAAGTCAATCCTGATTGCATTTGATAAGGCAGAGAATAATGGCAGCACGCAAGCGAGCAATTAAACACGACGAGAATACTAGGATGAAGATTCAGGCAGCACAGCTGATCAATCGTCTTACAGACCATGCCAATGGGAATGTGGAGCTTAGCGCTACCCAAGTAAGGGCGATTGAGGTTCTTCTCCGTAAGACCCTACCAGACCTGTCAGACGTTCGCATGGAAGTCGACGCACAACCCGTTACGTTCCAGTTGGATCTGGGCGGCAAGAAATGAATATCTTCATTGCCGTGCTAGTCCTTTGTGTCAACAGTGAGTGTATTATGGTATCGGCTGACGATACCTATTACAACCAGAAGGATTGCGAAAAGAAGCTCCAGCAGGTAACTGAGGTGTCTTCTAAGTCTGGGTTTACTACCTTTGCCGCGGCATGTATAGAGCGCAACTTGAATAACTATACGAGAAAGTAATTTGTGGATGTCATTAAATACCAACCACCAGGTCCAAACGCTGCAGCGTTCCATCAATCAGATTCATTTGTGCGTGGGCTTATGGGGCCTGTCGGCTCAGGAAAAAGTTCAAGCTGTTGCGTCGAAATTGTGGCCAGGGCGATACGACAAAGAGCTTCACCAGACGGGATCCGTAGGTCGCGCTGGCTCATCATCCGTAACACATACCCAGAGTTAAAGTCCACCACGATCAAAACGTGGGAAACCTGGTTTCCTTCCAATGTCGCTCCCATCAAATGGGACACCCCAATTACATCTACGATGAAGATCAACAACATCGGAGACGGCACTGGAATGGAACTAGAAGTACTGTTCATGGCGTTAGACCGCCCGACCGAGACAGGTAAACTACGTTCCTTGGAATTAACTGGCGCATGGATTAACGAAGCATCCGAGATCCCCAAAGAGATCTTTGATATGGTGACCCAGCGTGTGGGACGTTTCCCGTCCAAACTACTAGGTGGTCCAAGCTGGACAGGTATCATCCTTGATACCAACCCATGCGATGACGACCACTGGTACTACAAGCTAGCCGAAGAAGAGCGTCCCGAACAATGGGAGTTCTTCCGTCAGCCTGGCGGACTATACAAAGAGGGCGAGGACTATAAGCCAAACCCAGATGCTGAAAATATTTTAAACCTACCAGATGGACACAACTACTACATCAGACAGTTGCCCAGCAAAGATGATGACTGGATCAATGTCTTCTTACTGGGAAACTATGGCAGCACTCGCGATGGCAAACCTGTCTATCCCGAGTTCAATGACAAAGTTCATACCCTCGACAAAAACGTTGAGGCAGAACGAGGCTTACCGCTTGTTCTTGGATGGGACTTTGGACTTACTCCTGCGTGCGTCATTATGCAAGTCACAGCAAGAGGAAAGATTATCATCTTGGATGAGCTCGTATCTGAAGACATGGGCATCCGACAGTTTGCCAACGAAGTCGTTAAACCGCACTTGGTCACCAAGTACGTTGGATTCCAATGGTTCTCCGCAGGAGACCCAGCAGGAAACATCCGAGCACAAACTGATGAACGCACTTGTTTGCAGGAACTGCTCGAGGCGGGCATTGCTACTGAGCCAGCCCCCACAAACGACTTTATTCCAAGACGTGAAGCAGTGGCTTTCTTCCTTACGAGAATGGCTGATGGTCAGCCTGCGTTTGCGTTAAACCCACGTTGCACATGGCTTAGGAAAGGATTCCTAGGCCGCTACAAATATGAGCGCCTGAAGACATCAGGACCAGCTCGATACAAAGACAGACCCGTCAAAGACATGACATCGCACATTCAAGATGCGCTGCAGTATGCGTGCTTGCGGGTAAGAAGCGGTCTTACTCCACAAAGGGCAAGACCTACCGTTAAGAAATCCGCAAAAGGCTGGACATGAGTTATCTAAATAACAAACCCCCTGTCGAGGTAGACATCAAGGTAGAAGGCGACATGCAAGAAAACATGTTGCTAGAAACCAACCTCGAGGCATACGCATCTAAGTGCTGGGACCAAGCACGCACAGCAAAATCTCAGATTACAGAGCGTTTGCTAAAGTGTGAACGTCAACGTCGCGGCGAGTACGATCCTGACAAGCAGATGGAAATCAATCGCGCTGGCGGATCTGATATTTACATGATGCTCACAGACGTAAAGTGCCGTGCCGCTGAGTCTTGGATCCGTGATGTCATGCTCAATCAACAAGAGCGTGTATTTGAATTATCACCATCCAAAGATCCTATGCTCCCACTCGAAATGAAGAGTGCAATCGTAGACTTGGTTAAACAAGAGGCAATGGAGTTTATTGCTCAGGGAGAACAGCTCCACCCAGAATCGTTCCGTGCCCGCATGGAAGAGGTTCACGAAACAATTATGCACCGCCTTAAGGAAGAGGCTAAAGACGCTGCCCGTCGCATGGGCGACAAGATTCAAGACCAGCTTAACGAAGGCAAGTTCTACGATGAGCTCAAGAACTTCATCACCGACTTCGTAACCTTCCCGACCGCCATTATTAAAGGTCCAGTTGTTAAGAAGCGCAAAGGCTTGCAATGGGGCCCAGACTTCACCCCAATCGTTACTACCGAATATGTGCGTGAAATTGAGCGTGTCAGTCCTTATGACATCTACCCCGCGCCCAGCAGCATTAGCATAAACGACAACTACCTATGCCATCGACACAAGTTCACCCGCTCCGCTATGGCGGCTATGCAGGGCGTTCCTGGTGTGGATAATGATAAGGTACAGACTATCATCGATCGCTTCGGCAAGGACGGCTATACCAGCTTCCAGCAGGGCGATAACGAGCGCCGTGTACTTGAGGGTAAACCCTTCCGTGCACCCATCACAGAGGGTCTCATTGAAGCAATTGAGATTTGGGCATCTGTCAGTGGCGCATGGCTCAAAGAGTGGGGCATGGAAGATAAGACCATTCAGGAAGACCAAGAGTACGAAGTCAACCTTTGGATGACTGCAGGCGTTGTATTCAAATGCATCTTAAATCCTGATCCGCTAGGTCAGCGTCCTTACAATATTGCTAGCTGGGAAGAAGTTCCCCATAGCTTTTGGGGTGTAGCCCTTCCAGAAGTAATGCGTGATGCACAAACATTGTGCAATGCAGCAGCCCGTAGCTTAGCCAACAATATGGCAGTTGCCTCTGGTCCTCAGGTGGAAGTTGTGATTGACCGCCTACCTGACGGTGAAGACCTAACAGAGATCTATCCTTGGAAGATATGGCAAACCACTTCAGACAGAACTGGCGGTGGACAGCGAGCCGTTAACTTCTTCCAGCCTTCTATGAACGCTGACGTGCTTATGAACGTGTATCAGCAGTTCGCTAAACAGGCAGATGAGATTACTGGCATACCAAATTATGTGTATGGTTCTAGTGCAGTAAGTGGCGCTGGACGCACTGCTAGTGGTTTATCGATGCTTATGGACAATGCATCAAAAGGTATCAAGCAAGCGATAGCAAACATTGATAAAATAGTATCTGGTATTGTGCAAAGACTATATCTGCACAATATGATGTACGATGAAGATCCTTACATTAAGGGTGATTTCAAGGTTGTAGCCAAAGGCGCAATCGGTCTAATCCAAAAAGAAACACTTCAGATGCGCAGGAATGAGTTCCTCATTGCTACGTCCAATCCAATTGATTCCCAGATTGTTGGCACAGAAGGTAGGGCATACCTACTTCGTGAGCTTGCTCGTGGTCTGCAGATGGATACGGAGAAGATCATACCGAACCAAGAGTCGATTGCACAGGCAGTTACAGAGCAGAAGGCTCAAGCCCTTGCGCAACAGATGGTTCAGCAACTCGCAGCAGAAGCGCAAGCCCAGCAACCCCCAATGCCTACCCCAGCTTTGCCAAGTGGCGAGCCAATGGGCGGACAGGTAGCCAACACGGTTCAACCCGTATCAATGGCAGACGGTGGGATGGTTGGTCCTTACACAGCAGAATTGAAACAAGTGTTGTATGAAAACAACGCTATTTAATTAGGAGCATTAAACATGATGATGAAAAAATACGCAGACGGTGGCATGTCTAAAAAAGATGACATGATGATGATGAAAAAAGAAAAGTCTATGCCAAAAGCCAAGAAGATGGCTGACGGTGGTATGGCTATGAAGGGGATGAATTGCGGTCATCGTTCTCCACAAGACTACGGTAAGAAGAAGTAAATGGGTTACGTACCCGAGTGGTCGCGCCTAAACCACGCAAAGACTGGCGCTAATAAACCCAAAGAAGGTATTGTAGAAAAGCCTATCTTTGAAGATCGTGAAATGAATGAGGACTCTGAGGAGTCTGAATACACAACCCCGACAGATCGTGATTGAACAACCTTCAAAACGCGTCATCCAATCTTTAGCCAATCTTGAAAGCGACAACGATTTCAAAGAAGTGGTTGATTGGTTGAACCGCTCACTACAACAGATTAAGCATGACGCTCTGCATACCAAGGACGAGGTGCAAACCCGCTGGTATCAAGGAGCTGGTCAAGCTCTCGATGAGTTTCTTATTAAGGCTTCCCAAGCCAGAGAAACCATCCGCAAGTTTTAGTCCGTAGGACTAACCCCAACCCAGGTGGGTCTACCTGGGATTAATGAAGACCTACCCAAGGTCGCGTAATTACCGCAAGGCTTACGCAAGACCAGGTGGCTCATGGAGAAAAAACAGTGGCAATTCCACGCGAAGTACAGAAAGCGGCCGAACGCGCCGAAGCCCTTCACAAACAGCTTTATGAGAAGCCAAGTGAAGAACCTCAAACCGCCCCAGAAGAACCTGTAGCGGCTCCTACTGAAGATCCTCCTTTGCAGGATGCTCAGCCTCAAGCTGATGCACAACCTGCAGATCCTGCTTCCGCTCCACCTACCGAGCAGCCAGACGAGCAGAAGAAAGATGATCAGTGGGAACACAGATACAAGGTATTGGAAGGGAAGTATCGGGCTGAGGTGCCCAGGCTATCCGCCGACAATCGAGAGTTGCGTACCAAGATGGACGCACTCACATCAGAAATAGAGAGTTTGAAAAGCAAGGCTGCAGAGCCAGCTGCTTCACTCATCAGTCCAGAGGATCGCGAGAAGTATGGCGATGACTTGTTGGATGTCATTAAACGCACTGCCCAAGAACAGGTGGCTGCGAAAGACGCAGAGATTAATTCACTCAAAGCACGTCTTGAAAGTCTCCATGCGGATACTGCCAAGACAGCAGAGGTATCTTTCTATGATCGTCTTTCTCAGCTTGTACCAGACTGGGTAACAATTAATGATGATTCCAATTTCCTTAAGTGGCTAGATGAATATGACAGCTTGACTGGTAAGCGACGCCAAGACCTCCTCTCTGAAGCTGAAAACTCTCGAGATGCTGATCGCGTATCGCGTTTCTTTAACGCATGGAAAGGCCAGCAACAGACCAACACCACGACATCCAAGAAAGCTCTTGAGTCCCAGGTTGTGCCTGACACAAATAAAGTGTCGACACCTCCAAAAGGGAAACGATTCTTTACCCGAGCAGAGATTGCTGATTTCTATCAGCGAGCCCGTAGAGGTGAAGTAAACGCAGCTGACATGGTAGCCGTGGAATCCGAAATCCACGCTGCAACGATTGAAGGTCGCATTCGCTGATCTTTGATACTAGCAGCACTCATAATATATGGAGTGTATTAAATGGCTATTCCAGTCAATGGGGCGTATCCCCAGTATTCTTTTAACGCTAACGCAGCTGGTTCTGCGTTTATTCCTGAAATTTGGTCTGGTAAACTCCAGGTCAAGTTTTATAAGTCAACCGTTCTAGCTGAAATCACCAATAACGATTGGGAAGGCGAGATCAAGAACCAAGGTGACACCGTTCACATTCGTTCGATCCCAACCATCACCATTCGTGATTATGAAAAAGGCTTGAACCTCACCAATGAAGTTCCTGTCAGCACCCCAATCGAACTCACCATCAGCAAGGGTAAGTATTTCTCCGTTGTTGTTGATGATGTAGATGAAGTACAGGCTGACGTTCGTTTAATGGACATCTTCACTGGCGACGCTTCTGAGCAAATGAAGATCGCTATTGACAGTGACGTTCTACAGAACGCATATCCTGATGCAGCTGCTGCCAACAAAGGTACTGCTGCTGGTGCAATCTCTGGTGACATCAACCTCGGTACCGCTGGTAACGCAGTTGCATTAACCAAAGACGGCGCTTCTTCCACCACTTCAATCCTTGACTTCATCCTCAACATGGGTCAGGTATTGGATGAGCAAAACGTTCCTGAAGATGGCCGTTGGTTAGTCATTTCTCCTTGGGCTGCTGCAATGCTCAAGAAGTCTGACTTACGTCAAGCCTACCTCACTGGCGATGACACTTCGCCTTTGCGTAACGGCAAGCTCGGCATGATCGATCGCTTCACCTTGTATGTTTCTAACAGTCTCAAGCAAGTGAACGACAATGCTGGCACAACTGGCACAACCGCTGATGACTTCAAAGGTTACTACTTCATTGCTGGTACTCGTGATGCGATTAGCTTCGCATCTCAGATCACCAACGTTGAAACCCTCCGTGCACAAAGCACGTTTGGTAACATCGTTCGTGGCTTGAACGTGTACGGCTATAAGGTTGTTAAACCAGAAGCATTGGTTACTGGCTACGTTAAGCGTGGTTAATCAACCGCAGTAAATAGGAGGGGGAGAGATCTCCCTCCTTTTCTTTTATGGCAAGACGATACTTACAACAAAAAACTACTAATGAAATATTTGTTTGGACAGACCAGCTCGCTAAGCGTCCAGACATGGAGGAGTACATTAAACCACTCCAGAATATTCATGATGCGAGTTATGTACCACAAATTAAAAGGATTCAATCTGATGTGATCCGCTTTTACTTATCCGCTCGTGGGGTAGGTGACTGTGTGACAGGGCTATATGCAGCCTGTGGTCTAGCAGATGCGGGGCATGAGGTGGAATACTTTACTCCCAGAACAGAGTGGCTAAGAGTCGCTCATCCTGGCGTTACAATTATTCAAGGCGAAGAAGGTTTCGATGCAAATGCGAACTACCGTACTCAACTAGACGATTGCCGAACTAACGGCATGTCAAGGGTTGATTGGTTTCTTTCTAATATTGGAGAAGCTTACGGCATCAAACCTCCTAAAGCATCGCGCCCAAAAGAGATATATGAATTTAAATCACCAGAAGGTGGTGGATATATTCTCATCGCTCCTTTCTCGATCTCTGATTCCAGAACCTGGCTTGGAGTGCACTGGAGACGATTGGCAATTATGCTAAAGGATGCTGGCTACCGAGTGGTAGTCGTCGGCGTAGATCGTCACCGTCAAAAGTTGTTTGAGATGTTCTACGGGTTGAACATTCCCCAATACATTAATGTTCCTGTTGAACAGTTTTGCGGACTTATACAACATGCAGACGTGGTGTTGTCTAACGACAGTGGCCCAGCTCATATGAGTGGTTTGTACGGCAAAAGAACAATAGCAGTTGTTTCTCAATTCCGTCCTGATTATTTATTTGACGCATCTAACAACCTAGAATCACTAGTGCCAAAAGCTCCTTGTGTTGGTTGTCATGAGCAGTCTGCAGGCGGGTGGGACCAAGGGTGCCATGATATGTGCAGCGCACTGCAGCTTGTCAGCCCAGAACAAGTATTTCAAAAGATCATCAACAAAGAGCCAGACATCAAAGAGATGGCGCAAGTTTTATTAAAGAGGAAGCCTCGTGAAGTCAAAGGTAAATGAAGCTGGCAACTACACCAAGCCTGCGTTAAGAAAACGTTTGTTTGAAAAAATTAAAGCTGGTGACAAAGGTGGATCTCCTGGCCAGTGGAGCGCACGCAAAGCGCAAATGCTTGCCAAGGAATACAAAGCCTCTGGCGGTGGATACAAGGATTAACATGGCGCTTAAAAAACCTCAAGAGTCGCTCAAGAAGTGGACTAAAGAAGAGTGGGGTACCAAGACTGGTAAGAACTCAACTCAAGGACCCAACGCATCTGGTGAACGTTACTTGCCTAAGAAAGCAAGAGAGTCATTAACTGACGCAGAGTACGCAGCCACCACTAAAGCAAAGCGTGAAGGCAAGGCTAAAGGAAAGCAGTTTGTACCTCAGCCAAAAAAGATTGCAAAAAAGACGGCTAAATACAGATGAAAGATAACAAGTGGATTCAAAAGGCAATCAAGAAACCAGGCGCTTTGAAAAAGCAGCTTGGCGTTGCTGAGGATAAAAAGATTCCAGCTAAGGTTCTTGATAAAGCAGCTAAGGCTGGCGGTAAGTTGGGACAACGTGCTAGGTTGGCTAAGACACTACGGAAGCTAGGCAAATGAAAGCAAGCAATATTAAACGCGAGGGCGGCAAGATTGTTTATCGCGGAGAAAAGTTCGAAGGTTTTAATAAACCAAAGAATGATACTAGTGGTGCAAAGACCAAGAAGGTTGTTCTCGCCAAGAAAGGCGATGAAGTAAAGTTAGTGCGATTTGGTCACAAAGACTATGAAGACTTTAGGCAGCACAAAGACCCAGAGCGTAGAGCAAACTATTTAAAGCGATCGGCTGGGATTAAAGACAAGAGTGGCAAGCTCACCAAAGACGACCCATTTAGTGCAAACTACTGGGCGCGAAAGGTATTGTGGTAGATGGCAACATTTCAAAACGTAATCGATAGCGTGCGAGTAGACTTACAGGATGCAGATGCAGTTCGTTATTCTACTGCTCAGCTACTAGAGTACTGCAACGACGGCATTCAGGAAGGATACCGTATACGCCCAGACTTTCGTCTAGGCAACTATACAACAGCAGTTCCAACTTATGTAGCTGGCGATAACATTCCGTTCCCTGCACAATATCAAATGTTGCTTAAGCATTACGTCTGTTTCCGTGCTGAATTGCGTGACGACGAATATGCTCAAGACGGTCGTGCGGCTGGTCTCCTTGCTCGCTTTACGCAGGAGATGACTAAATGACAGCACACACAGCATTCCTAGATTATGTTCTTCCTCAAGTTCCTGGTGCCACACAAGAGATGGCACTGCTTGAGATCAAGAGTACAATTATTGATTTTTGTGAAAAGAGCTTGATCCTACAAACGGATCTAGATCCAATCACTACTCTCATTAACATTTCTGAATATGACCTTGAGCCTCCGAAAGACAGGCTAGTGGTCAAGATCATGAAGATGTGGTTCAAAGGTGTAAACCTAACTCCTCGCTCGCTCGATGAGATTTACACACCTTCTGCCTTTAACACCAGCTCTGGTGCATTGGTGGAAAAATCTGATCCACGCTTCTACTATCAAAAAGACGCTCGCACATTTTCGGTGTATCCAATACCCAATGTGAAAGATGTGTCTTCCATAACCTTGCGTGTGGCTCTAAAGCCAACTCGGTCAGCAACTACAATCGACGATCTAATTTACGAAGAGTATGCCGAGACCATTGGACACGGTGCTATTACACGCTTGGCCCTATCTCCCAATAAACCCTACTCAAACGCTCAACTAGCTGCAGCGCGCAATGCTCTGTATACGGCTGGATTGAATGTAGCACGTCAACGTGCACAGGACGGTTATGTGCGGGCAAGTAAACAAGTCCATATAAGGCGGATCTGATGACTGAAAAGATCAAATTAGTTCAAGGCGATACACGCCCAGCGTTGATCTGCACACTCACTGACGAAACTACCAATGCCCCGATCTCGATCGTAGGCGCAACTGTAGTTCTAAAGTTCCGTGAAGTAGGCAGTGAGACTTTGAAAGCCACCATACCAGGCTCCATTACAAATGGTGCTTTAGGTCAGGTTGCGTTTTACTGGGCCTCTGTACCAACCTCTTTGGATGGAGATCCAGGAGATTACGAGGGTGAGATTGAGATCACCTTCTCAGACGGGCAGATTCAAACCGTATACGATCCACTCAAGTTTAAGCTACGGCAGGATTTCTAAATGGCAACAACGGTCAATAGTGCGACCGCTTCTGTAGCAGTATCATCGATTAAACCCAGAGCCAGTGTTGCGGTCGTTGTCCCACAATTGGGTGTGACATATCAACTGCCTGTAGCTGCGATTGAATACATATTGATACAGGTTGCTGCAGAGTCTGATTCAAGCGGTCTTTATCAGTATAAGACTGATACAGTGGCTGTAATCGATAGCAAAATAATATCGGTTGTCAAACAGTTTGCTGATTTGCTTGTTGTTTCTGACGCATTTGTCAAGAGCACAAACAAGGGAATAGCAGATTCTATTTCGTTAAGTGAAGTAGTAGTAACGGTTCTTATATTTATCCGCAACTTTGCTGATTCAATTAACGTTCCTGATTCTGTAGCAATAGACTACCTTAAACAACTAGCCGATCAAGTTAGTTTATCTGATAGTGATACTTTGGATTTTTCCAAAGGAATATCAGATGGTGTAGCTATGAACGACGACGCAGACATCGACTTCGATCTGCAGAAGTACGTTACCAACATGGCGTTTATGTCTGATGCAACAACCTTTGATATTTCCAAGGCTCTTGCTGATACAGCAACCCCAGTTGACGCTCTGGCTTTTGAATTAACAAGGCCATTAGCAGATAGCTTTTTGCTGAACGATACAGCAGCTCTTATTAATGAGCTTCTTAAATCTGACAGTGTTTCAACTTCCGACTCGCTGGCAAAAGAATTTGCCAAGACAGTTACGGCTGACAGTATTAGCAGTACCGATACTGTATTTTTAGAACCCAGTAAAGCGGTGAGCGACACGGCAACACCCGAAGACGCTGGTTCTCTGCTTTCACAAGGCTACTGCGACATCACCTATTTCGCAGAGGACTACGTGGGTTCGTCCCGCTCATTCACTTAGGAGTTATTCAATGATCCAAGATCAATTAAAAGTTAAAGGCGATTTAATCGTCAAGCTGTTCGATAAGAATGGTCAAGTAAAAGAAGAACGTGTTATCCCCAACTTGGTGGTAACAGTAGGTAAGCAATTCATTGCTAGCCGTATGGTTGGTACTGCCGCTAACGTCATGAGTCATATGGCTGTTGGTTCTAGCAGCACAGCACCAGCAAATGGCGATACAGCTTTAGGCGGTGAATTAGGTCGTGTAGCGTTAACATCTAGCACAGCTTCTGGTGCTATTGCAACCTACGTTGCTACATTCCCAGCTGGTACTGGTACTGGTGCAGTTGTTGAGGCTGGTATATTTAATGCCTCATCTAGTGGCACCATGCTTTGCCGCACTACATTCTCGGTAGTTAACAAAGGTGCTGACGACGCTATGTCAATCACTTGGGCAATTACGGTTAGCTAATGACAACTATTGTAACTCGTGCTGGTAAGGGTTCACCACTAACTAATACAGAAGTGGATACGAACTTCACAAATTTGAACAGCGCTAAAGCAGAGGTCAGCAATAATCTTTCTGATCTCACTAGCTCTTCTACTGCCAGGACAAATTTGGGATTAGGTAGTGCAGCTACTGCGTCAACCTCAGACTTTGATCCAGCAGGAACTGCAGTTGCTTTGGCTATCGCCTTGGGATAATAAATGGCAAATACATTTACTTCATACGTCAACAAAGATGTTGGCACATCCGCGGCAACAGTCGTAACGGTAGGTGCCAGTACCCAGACCACCGTAATCGGCATGTCAGCAGCAAATACAACCGTTAGCCCAGTCACTGTTGATGCGTATATTACTCGCTCAGCTGTGGACTACTACCTAGTCAAGGGCGCAACTGTGCCAGTTGGCAGTTCTCTGGTAATTGTTGGCGGTGATCAAAAGGTTGTAATGGGTGCTAGCGATGCGCTGAAAGTTGTCAGCTCCGCAGCTACTTCAATTGACGTTATTACTTCTGTACTGAATATAACCTAATGGCATTCATAGGCAATACCCCAACTACCCAGTCTTTTGCTCCTACTACTGATTATTTCTCAGGCAATGGATCGACTACTGCATTTACACTAAGCCGTCCTGTAGCCTCGGTGAATCAGGTAGAGGCTGTTATTGAGAACGTGGTTCAGAATCCTTCTGATGCATACACGGTGAGTGGCAATACAATTACGTTTACCTCGGCTCCTCCTAGTGGCACGAACAACATATACGTGCGCTACACCAGCCCTATTACTCAGGTTATGAAACCAGGACAGGGAACTGTAGGAACGCAAGAACTAGTTGCTGGCGCTGTATCTCCAGCAGCGGTTTCAGATCAATCAAATACAAGTACTGGATCTTTTTCACTTCCTGTTGGTACTACTGCACAAAGACCTACGGGTGCTACTGGGATGATTCGTATGAATA
>JACCDO010456480.1_pt1 | contig 22775 bp, 19 predicted proteins | sample 7446101 | NCBI WGS metagenome assembly JACCDO01 (sample SAMN15323440, study PRJNA562643) | freshwater metagenome | isolation source: river surface water | place: USA:Blue River Watershed | collected 2017-08-16
GATTAAAGCGATTGCCCCGCGGGTCAATGACATGGGCTGGCCACTTAAATTAAATCTTTCTCATGTATCAACAAAAGATGTTTCACAGATTTTTGAATTTGCTAGAGAAAATAATTTAAGTATCGAAGTTTCAGTTCGCCTTGGAACTTCGCTTTGGCTTGGAAATCAAAAATGCTTACAAGTCACTGGAACAGTTCTAGAAATCCATGAATTAACGGGTGATCATGAACACGTTGGCTACCGCCAGGTTGATGGCCATGGCCATGCAAGGTTGCTTGTGGTTAGTGGTGGAACCGCCCATGGTGTTGCCCTTGCTGCCCCTGCTTCAAGAAACACGCTTCGATTGAAAGCTATTGCGTTTTCCGAAGGAATTTCTGAATCACTTGGCAAAGTTCGTTCGCCATTTAAATTGGGTAAGAAGAATTTGCCGTTTGCTGAGCCACCGCACATGCATGTTTCATTACTTTGGTGTGAAGATCGCAAAGTTAAAATTGGCGACCAACTTGAGTGCACAGTGCGAAATACCACTGCAACTTTTGACGTAATTAATTTCCGTTAAGGCGTAGGTGGCGTATTTGTAATCGTCACGCCAACTGCCGTTCCACCAGTGACAACTGTTCCAGCTGGAATCGATTGGTTAATTACATAAAGCGTTGCATTTTGATCAACATCTGCGCCAATACTTTCAACTAAACCAATTCCACTTGAAAAAGCAGTTGCCCTTGCATCAGCTAGTGACATGATCAAGTTTGGCACCGTAACCTGTTGGCCAACAAGTGCTGGATCGATTCCGGTATAGATTGGCGTGCCCGTTGGGTTTGCGCCATCAGGTTGACCGGTAGGTAATGCACCAAAGCTTGTTGCTTTAACCCCATCGAGTGCACCCTTCATAAATGCAGTCCAAATGCGTGCCGGGTAAGAACCACCGGTAACAGTTCGCATGCCACCAGTTCCACTTAGTGTCATTGGCTGGCCATCAGGACCATCTTTGGTGAACATAATTGCTGCAGCTAGTTGTGGTGTGTAGCCGGCGAAAAGAGCTGACTTGTTGTCGTTTGTTGTACCGGTTTTACCAGCAACTGGACGACCGACGCGCAACGCAGCCTTACCGGTACCGACTTCAACAACTTTCTTTAGTGCGTAGCTAACGGTGTCGGCAACATCAGTACTAAACGCCTGAACAGATTGTGGTTTGTATTCAAACATCACGTTGCCGGCTTTGTCTTGAATTTTCTTGATGTAAGTCAAATCTGTTTGCACGCCGCGAGCAGCAAATGTTGAATAACCATTTGCAATGTCAACAACGTTTGGACTTGCGGTTCCAAGCGTGAATGCAAGGTTGGGCATCATGCCAACTTCTGTTTCTGGAATACCAGCGCGAATCGCAGATTGATAAACCTTGTCCAGACCTACTTGATAAGCCAGCGAAACATAGGCGGAGTTAACTGAGTTTTCGGTTGCAAGTAGCAAAGTGATCCACTCGCCATATGAATTATCGCCATAGTTAACAACTTCAAAGCCATCAACTTTTGTCTTGTTCATACCGCTAAATACGCTGCCAAGTGAGAAATTATTTTCTAAAGCTGCAGCAAGTGCAAAGGGTTTAAATGTCGAACCAGCCTGACCAATTGCTTGAGTTGCATTATTGAACTGGTCTTGTAAGTAATCAGCGCCACCGTAAATAGCAACAACTTCACCAGTACCTGGACGAACGGCAGCCATACCAATTCGTAATCCTTCGATACCTTCGGTTGGGCCTTCTTCAATGACAGCAGATAGGGCTGCATCTTGGGCTTGTTTATTAAAAGTTGTCGTTACGCGAAGACCGGCACGGTTTAATTGATCTTCAGTAATTCCAAGATCGTAAAGTTCTTGACGAGTTTGTTCGACTAAGTGACCAGTTGGTCCAGCGAACGAATTCATACTCTTGTGCTCGATGATTGTTGGGAAAACTTGAACAGCTCTAACTTCAGGTGTTATCCAACCTTTTTCAACCATGCCATCAAGTGTGTAGTTCCAACGTTCAGTTAAGCCAGCCAAATTCTTTTCTGGTGCAAGGCCATTTGGTGCTTGAATAATTGATGCAAGAACTGCAGCTTCAGCAATAGTTATGTCTTTGGCGCTCTTTCCAAAATATGCATTTGCACCAGTTTCAACACCATAAGCGCCTCGACCAAAAAAGCTGGTGTTCAAGTAGTTTTCAAGAATTTTTTCTTTGGTGATCATTGTTTCAAGTTTGATCGAAAGAATAATTTCGCGAACTTTACGTTTAATTGTTTGTTCTTGAGTTAAGTATGCATTTTTTGCATACTGCTGAGTAATTGTTGAACCGCCACCGGCGTAGCCCGATTCTGAATTCCACGGATTAATGCGTGCAACAATGTTGTTAAATAATGCGCGAGAAATACCACGAATAGAAAAGCCACCATGATCGTAAAAATCACGATCTTCAGCAGCTAATACGGCGTCTTGAACAGTGACCGGAATTTCTGCAAGATTTAGTGAAACGCGATTTGCTTCACCTAAGCGTCCAAGTTCAGTTGTGCCGTCGTCGTAATAAAGAATTGTTGCTTGAGCTTGCGAAACGTCATTTGGCGCAGGAACTTCAACTGCGCGAACAGCTGCAAACAAAAAGACAATGCCAAGAACTGAAGTGACAATAAAACCAGTGGCAAATTGCCTACGGGTTGGAAGTTTGAAATTGAAATTCAATTTCGGCAGCTTGGCTTTACTCATTTATCTATTCCAACACATCTCTTGGCTTACTTGGTGGTCGGCGTGGTGTGCCATCACCTAAAACATAAGAAAGTTGAAGATGATTCCATCCACACAAAACACAGACTTCAACAACATAAACCCTAAAGTGCCCATACTCTCTTGCCATTTGGGGCAATTCGGCAGACATTTTTACTCGGCCAGCTAAATAACCAAGATCATCTCCATATACATAGGTGACGTGAACTAAATCTGATTTGGCACAAATCGGGCATTTTCTTTCAGTTTGTTCACCATGGTGCTTAGCTGCTCTTAATAAATATGGATCGGCATCGCATACTTGCTCCCGAGCCAGAGCATCGTTTTTGATTGTTTCTAAGGTTGCTCGCCTAGCCAGGATGTAATCCAGCACATGCCTTGGCCTAGTTGGATCGGCTACATCTTCATATGGATGTGGGATTGGCCGTGGTGGTTCTTGGGCCATGCCACCCAAACCAAGGCGATATCCCTTGATTCCTTGGTTTCCTGTGGCCATGGGATTAAGCCTATGTCTATAAATAAGGCCAAGGGATTGCCTTATTTTGGCCAAAATATGACTTCCGATGGGTCCTAATGTATTGTCTTGATGTATCTTTTTGATACATCTAAATGGAAGATTCGCTGTGGCTAAACGTTCTGAAGCATTAGAGCTTTCGGTCTTAGGCATTCTTTCGCAAAACCCACAGCACGGTTATGAGCTGCGTAAGCGACTTATCTCAGTAACTGGGTTATTCAAGACAATTTCATACGGCGCGCTATATCCAACGCTTAGATCACTGGTTGAACGTGGGTTCCTGGCTGAACAGGATTCAAATCCGACCAACAAATATCCAAAGCGCAATCGCATTGTTTATGTATTAACTGATGCAGGTAAAGCCCATTTGTCTTCACTGCTAACAAATAGCGGTCCAGATGCATGGGATGACGAAACATTCGCCGTCCGCATGTCATTGTTCGCGCAAACATCTGCTGACACCAGAATTCATATTCTTCAAGGTCGCAGAGTCAGATTAGAAACTCGGCTAGCTGAGATGCGCACCAATGTTGCAAAGGGACGTGAACGTCTTGATGCATACACATTGGAATTACAAAAGCACGGACTAGATGCACTTGAACGTGAAGTGCGCTGGTTAAACGAATTGATTTCGCATGAAGAATCTGGTGGCTTAACCAAGTCATCTGGTGCTTCTGCAAAAAACAAGTAATTCACAAAAGCAATAAGGAGGCTAAAAGTGAGTTCAGTAAGAGTAGCAATAGTTGGCGTAGGTAACTGCGCTTCATCACTTGTACAAGGTGTTGAGTACTACAAAGATGCAGATCCAAATGCACAAGTACCAGGCCTAATGCACGTGCAGTTCGGTCCATATCACGTACGCGACGTTGAGTTCGTTGCTGCGTTTGATGTTGATGGAAAGAAAGTTGGCCAAGATCTTTCACATGCAATCTTTGCTAGCGAAAACAACACAATCAAATTCTCAGAGGTTCCACCAACTGGCGTGACTGTTCAAAGAGGTCATACTCTTGATGGCCTAGGCAAGTACTACAAAGAAATGGTTGTCGAATCAGACGATAAGCCAGTTGATGTAGTTAAGGCACTAAAGGACGCAAAAGTTGACGTTCTTGTTTGTTACTTACCAGTTGGCTCTGAAGAAGCTGCTAAGTTCTACGCTCAGTGTGCAATTGATGCTGGCGTTGGCTTTGTTAACGCGCTTCCAGTTTTCATTGCTGGCACAAAAGAATGGGCAGACAAGTTCACTAAAGCTGGTGTGCCAATTGTTGGTGATGACATTAAGAGCCAGGTTGGTGCGACAATCACCCACCGCGTGCTTGCAAAACTTTTTGAAGATCGTGGCGTAATCGTTGACCGCACCTATCAATTAAACGTTGGTGGAAACATGGACTTCAAAAACATGCTTGAACGTGATCGCCTTGAATCAAAGAAGATCTCAAAGACTCAAGCTGTTACTTCAAACCTAAAACACGACCTTGGTGCAAAGAACGTTCACATTGGTCCATCTGACTATGTTGCATGGCTAGATGATCGCAAGTGGGCATTCGTTCGTCTTGAAGGTCGCGCATTTGGTGACGTTCCACTAAACCTTGAATACAAGCTAGAAGTTTGGGATTCACCTAACTCTGCTGGCGTAATCATTGACGCGATTCGTGCATGCAAGATTGCAAAAGATCGCGGCGTAGGTGGCCCAATTCTTTCGGCATCAAGTTACTTCATGAAGAGCCCACCGGTTCAATATGACGACACAACTTGTAAGAACCTTGTCGAAGATTTCATTGCTGGCAAAGCTCAGTAATTATTTCAACAAGCAAAAAGAAAACTAAATAGAAATAGCCTCCTGGTGGGACCCACATCTTGTGGGTCCCACTTAACTTGCGGCACTGCATTAATCAACAAAAGAAGCGGGTAACGTTTTCACTGTGAAAGTAGTTCGGCAAAAGCGCGTAAATTCGCTTTCGATCTTTAAAGGGCCAAATGCCCGTCGATTGCTTTACGTTCGTTTATTTGGGCAAGCTGGCGATGGAATTCTTCAAACGGCGTTAGCCACATTCGTTTTATTTTCACCAGAGCGTGCAGCTAATCCTGAACGCATCGCACTTTCATTTGCTATCTTGCTAATTCCTTATTCGATCATTGGACCTTTTGTTGGTTTGTTTATCGACAGTTGGTCGCGTCGATCGATCCTTTATCGCGCAAATATCTTGCGCGTTGTAACAATGCTGGCAATTGCAGTTGTCTTCACCGGCCATGATGCAAATAAAACATTGGCAGTTCTAGTTTTAATCAGTCTTGGTATTAATCGATTTATTCAAGCTGCGTTAGCGGCTTCTGTTCCACACGTTGTTGATGAATCAAATTTGGTTGGCGCAAATGCGCTATTCCCAACACTTGGCACAGTTGCTGCCTCAGTTGCTGTTGGTTTTGGACTTTGGATGCAAAAACTGATCGGCAATACTGACAATTTAAATGCGGGATTGATCGTGATTGGTGCTGCATTTGCTGGGATTGCTGCCTACTTTGCAACGACCTTTGCACCAAATGATGTACTTGGCCCGCACGGGGTGACAAGTGAAATCAAAAAAGAATTTCGAAATGCAATTACTGGTTTAAAAGCTGGTGTTAATCGCCTAACCGCAGCGCCAGATGCACTTCGCAGTATGACCGCTGTTGCGCTGCAGCGAGCAGCTTTTGGAACGTTAACTGTTACCGCGTTACTTCTTGCCAGAACTGTTTGGAATAGTTCAAGTAATCCAGAAGATGCAGTTACTGATTTTGGATATTGTGCGATTGCTGCAGGAGCTGGGTCATTTGCAGCCGCAATTATTTCGGCATCTCTAATGAATGGTCGCATCGAACGAGTCACAAAAAGTATGGATGAACGCCAATCAACTATTATTCTGATTGCAACGTTTGTGACTGCCGCTGCATTAGTTTCAACTGTAAGCGGTTTCTTGAGTCAAACAATGCGTGGAATTTTAATTGCGGCATTTTTACTTGGCTGTGCTGGACAATTCTTAAAAATTAATTCAGATACAACAATTCAGCGCGATATTGATGATGCACATCGCGGCCGAGTCTTTTCAATTTTTGACATGCTAATTAACGTTTCGATCGTTTCTGGTATTTGTGCTTTCACCTTGATTGAAGCAGTTCGAACAGATTTAGTTGTTCGCGTATCGATTGCCTCAACTGTTTTGTTGATCGTTTTGATGCTAACTGGGCAGCACTATTACAAATCACGAAACCTACTGAGACTTCCACCAATTTCTTAGTTCGACCAGCGCTTCTTCTTTAGTCAGCGGACCTTTATCCAAGCGCACATTAAGCATGTGGTCATAAGCTGCGCCAACCTGTGGTCCAGGTTTTAATCCCAGCTCAGCCATGATTTCTTGACCATCAAGGTCAGGGCGAATCGCACTTAACTCTTCTTGTTCTAATAACTTTGCGATTCGATCTTCTAAATCGTCGTATGTTGCAGCAAGCATCATCGCTCGACGTTGATTGCGTGTGGTGCAATCAGCTCTAGTCAATTTGTGTAATCGAACTAACTGATCACCGGCATCACGAACGTACCTTCGCACAGCAGAATCAGTCCATTGACCATCTGCATAACCATGGAAGCGCAAATGCAGTTCAATTAATTTTGTGACGCTATCGATAATTTCATTTGAATATCGCAACGCAGCCAAACGCTTCTTCGCTATTTTTGCCCCAACAACTTCGTGATGGTGAAAACTTACGCCGCCGCCACTTTCGAATTTGCGGGTCTTTGGTTTGCCAATGTCATGTAATAGCGCGGCAAGGCGCAAAACTAAATCGGGCTCACAAGCAGGTTCATGCATTGATTCCAAATCAATTGCCTGACTTAAAACTTTTAAACTGTGCTCATAAACATCTTTATGTCGGTGGTGTTCATCAATCTCTAATTGCAGTGCAGGAAGTTCTGGAATTATTAATTCTGAAAGTTTTGTTCCTTCAAGTATTTCTAAACCTTGAAGTGGGTTGGCACCCATAATCAGTTTGGTGAATTCATCGCGAACTCGCTCAGCTGAAACTATTGAGATTCGATCTCTCATATCTGTTGCTGCAATGATCACATCAGCAACTGGCATGAATCCAAGTTGACTGGCAAATCTGGCAGCACGCATCATACGAAGCGGATCTTCAGAAAATGAAAGTTCGGCTTCACGCGGTGTGCGAATTACGCGCTTTAGTAAATCTTCAACCCCATTAAACAGATCAATAAATTCCAAACTTGGCAGCATGACTGCCATGGCATTGATTGTGAAGTCACGGCGAATTAAATCTTCTTTAATGTCAGTGCCAAATTTAACTGAAGGCTTACGGCTATCTGAAACATAAACTTCGGAACGATAAGTTGTAATTTCAAAAACTTGGTTATTTTTTCGCACGCCTACTGTGCCAAATTCCATTCCAAGATCCCAAACATGATCTGCCCACTTGGAAGTTATTTTCACGATTTCATCTGGAACAGCTGGCGTTGTGAAATCCAAATCTCCTGAGTCGCGTTGCAAAATTAAATCGCGAACGCTTCCACCAACAAGTGCGATGTCATAACCTGCAGCAGCAAATAGATTTCCAAGTTCAATCACGTCTGGCAATGTACTAAGTGCATCGTTAACCAATTTGGTTGCGATGTTTAATGGGGCCATTTGTGCAGACATTACGGTTATTAGCCTATTTGCTTTAGTTGAAAGCCAAGTATTCTTGAGTTCGTGGCAATTTCTAAGCGCTTAATGCATTCCAGAAAATTACTGGTTGCGCTAATTGGCGCCTGGATTTTTTCGACACTTTTAAATCCAATCCCAGCTAGTGCAGCTGCGCAAGATGCCCAAATTCGTATTTCAAATATTTTCATCACGCAAGATTTGGCGACTTCAAGGTATGTAATTCGGCTAACTGGTCAGGTAGAAAACAACGGAACTGCTGCCCTTAGCAATGTAAACATTGCGTTGGGGACTGAAAACCAAATTGTTAGTAAGTACGCTCTTGCGAAATTTTTAGAAAATCGAGATTCAGCAAATTTAACCCAAACCAATATTTCAGCAAAGTTAAAACGTGTTGCCCCAAATTCAAAGAGTGATTGGCAAATAACATTCTTTGCCGATGACGCTCTTTCGTTCTCAAACGGACTATACGGGCTTGGGGTTACTGCATACACCGATAGTCGAATTGATTCAGACGTAGTTGCAATTCCGCTTTTTACTGCGCCACCAACAAATGTGATGAATGTATCGATGGCAGTTCAACTTTCAACGCTTAACTATCACTTGGCTAATGGCGCTACTTCAACCTCAGATGCCAGAGAGCTTGAAAGGTTAACAAATTTAATTATTAACGCGCGTGATTTAAACATCACTTGGGTTATCGATCCAAGCATTAATCAATGGCTGGCTGAACTTTCAAATACAGATTTAAAAGAACAAGCTGCTGCGCTCACTGCAATGATTTCTGAAATTTCCGGAAAGTATGTTGCAAGTATTTATAGCCAACCAGATGTTAGTCGTATGTTGGCCTCTAACCGAGATGATGACTTAACTAATTTAATAATTAGAACGCAGAACTTAGCTGGAACAAACAATATTGTTTTAGCACCCTCAGCTGGAAGATTGTCGCGCGATGCAATCAAAACTCTTGGTGAGCAAGGTGTTAGACCAATTATCACTAACACTTCAATCACAGGTGATAAATACAGCAGCGTTCAAGGAACTGTTGTAGCTGGAGAAACCAACTCACTTACTCAAGATGAATCTGTTTTAGATTGCTTTAAAAATAATTCGGATGGAATTATTGAATTTCAAATTCGAAATTGTGTTTTAGCAAATTTAACTTTGACCTCAATCGATCAAGTTAAGAATTTAGTTTTGCTTACGCCACTAGATTGGTCACCATCAACTGATCAAGTTAGAAATATTTATAACGACTTAACTGGCAAGAGCTGGTTAACAACGTCTCAACTTTCTCAAATTCTAAACACGCCGCCTGCGGCAACTTATGAAAATTTAAATGATTTTAGTGTTGAACCTTTTGATCTGGTTTTCCTTGAAACTGGCGATTCAATTACAACAAGTTCGTCAAAGATGGCCTCGGTATTTCTTGATGGAAACTACTTGGATTCATTTGCTTTTGCTCGCCTGCGTGGTTTTAGTTCCCTTTGGCAAACCGGTGATTTAGCAACCCGGTTCTTAAGTTCAAACCAAGATCTATTAATCGGATATCAGGACAAAATTGTTATTGAAGCTTCTCGAAACATCACCATTCCTGGAAGCTCCACACAGATTCCAATCACAGTAGCCAATAACTCAGATCGTGATATTTCTGTAGTAGTTCAATTAATTAGTCCACAAACTTCACGCTTTAATAGTGACCCCTCGCCGGTAATTCAAGTGCCAAGCGGGAAACGGGTAACAGTTCCAATGGACATTCAACTAACTGGAACAGGTATTTTTAATTTAACCGCCGCTCTATATGCGCCAAATGGTCAACCATTTGGAAATACCCGCATGATTCAGATTTCAACTGCGGAATACCAAGGGCTGGCCCGTACATTGGTATTAGTTGCTTTTGGATTGTTGTTATTACTTTCGATAAGCAACATCCTAAAGCGTTCTCGTGGAAACAAAATTTAGATAGAAACTGGAAAAGTGCGAAATATATTTAGTTCAGTTGGCCAAACCTCAGGTATGGCACTTGGAACTTTAACCAGTCGCATTACAGGAATTTTTCGCGATATTGCTTTAGTTGCAGCTATCGGTACTGCAATTTTTGCTGACACCTACTCTGTTGCAAACAGCATTCCTAACATTATTTATATTTTGATTGCTGGCGGCGCGATCAACGCAGTATTTATTCCTGCACTAGTTCGCCACATGAAAGATGATGAAGATCAAGGTCAACTTTTCACTGATCAACTATTAACTTTTGTTGGCCTCGTGCTCTTAGTAATTGTCACTCTCGGTGTTATTTTTTCCGGGTCACTGGTAAAGCTTTATGCAACAAATTCTTGGTCAGCCCAAGATTTTAAAGTTGGCACGATTTTTACTATGTGGTTTATTCCGCAGGTTTTTTTCTACGGTATCTACACAATCGCCAGCCAAGTACTTAATGCGCGTGACATTTTCATCCTGCCGATGTTCGCTCCGATTATTAACAATGTCGTGGTAATCATTACAGCAATTGCATTTTTATCAATTTCCACTCAAGTACCAACAACTGATTCAGTGACAACTTCGCAAATCTATTTACTAGGTTTTGGCACAACATTAGGTGTTGTTTTGCAGGCGGTTATTTTGTTGCCAGCACTTAAGAAAGCTGGTTACGGCTTTAATCCAACATTAAACTTCCGCGGAAGCGGATTAGGAAAAATTGCTGATCTTGCAATCTGGACGATTGGTTTTGTGATCGTTAACCAGATTTCATTTTTGATCGTTTCGAATTTAACAACGTATGCCAACGTTTTGGCGGTTAATGAAAACTTAGTTGCTAATGGCTTTACCTCTTATCAAAAAGCACAGCTAATGATGATGTTGCCGCATTCAATCATCACTGTTTCAATCGTCACCGCACTTCTGCCAAGACTTAGTGCCCATGCCCACGATCATGCTGATCAGAAATTTAATCAAGATCTTGCTAATGCAATGCGTTCGGTAATTGCTTTAACCGTTCCACTTGCAGTTATGTTGTATTTGGCCGGAAACCGAATCGGACAGTTTTTATATGGTTATGGGGCATCATCAAGTGCTCAAGGTCAGGCGGTTGGCAAAGTTGCCTCGATGTTCGCCATTGGGTTGCCAGCGTTTTCGATGTTCTATGTCTTACTTCGTAGTTATTACGCCCGTGAAAACACAAAAACCCCATTTTTGATAAATGCTGGGTTCAACGTATTGCATTTAACTCTTGGCACATTTTTATTTATTCGGGTTGAAACTGAAAACAAGGTTGCCGCACTTGCACTGGCATATTCGATTTCCTACATCGCAGTTTGGATTTTCACTTGGCGCCTAGTTTCTAAACAAAAAGTTAATTTAAATACTGGCTCTCAAATCAGATTGTTAGTTCGAGTAAGTGTGGCTGCATTAATTGCCCTTGGTTTAAGTTGGACCACAACTCAATTTGTCACAACTGTCACACCAGAAAATGCACTTGGTGGATTGATCCAACTAAGCACTTTGGCTCTTACTTTTTCTGGTGTTTATTACTTCTGCGCAAAGCAGATGCAGATTTCTGAAGTTAGTGATTTCACCAAAGTTATTAAGCGCTAACTGATCCCCTTGCAAATATTCGGGGAATAGGTAACCGCCAGTCGCGGTTATAAATAAGGCCCTAAGTAAACTTAAGGGGCTAACTTAAGAATCTTAGGAAATAACGTGTCAGCTGAAATTGCGGATTTAATCATCATTGGTTCTGGCCCATCTGGATACACCTCAGCAATTTATGCAGCCCGCGCTCAACTAAATCCGATCGTGTTTGAAGGTGCAGTCACTGCTGGTGGCGCGCTAATGAACACAACTGAAGTTGAAAACTTCCCTGGTTTCCCTGATGGCATCATGGGTCCAAATTTGATGGAAAACATGAAAGCCCAAGCGAAAAAATTTGGCGCAAATCTAATCACTGATGATGTGACTAAAGTTGATTTAACTGGCGATGTAAAAGTTGTTTGGGATGGCTCAGGTAAGGAATACCGCAGCCACGCAGTTATTTTGGCAACTGGCTCTGGTTACCGGGAACTTGGCATTGCCCGCGAAAAAGAATTATCCGGTCATGGTGTTTCTTGGTGTGCGACCTGCGATGGTTTTTTCTTCCGCGATCAAGACATTGCAGTTGTTGGCGGTGGCGATTCAGCAGTTGAAGAAGCTACTTTCTTAACCCGCTTTGCCAAGTCAGTCACTTTGATTCACCGGCGCGGTGAACTACGAGCATCAAAGATCATGTCTGATCGCGCTCATAACGATCCAAAAATTAAATTTGCTTGGAATAGTGAAGTTGTAGAACTGCACGGTGAACCAAAGCTAAGTGGTGCAACCCTGAAAGACACTATGACCGGTGAAACCCGCCAAATTGCAATCACTGGTTTATTTGTGGCAATTGGCCATGACCCACGCTCTGAACTACTTAAGGGCCAAGTTGAACTTGATAAAGAAGGCTATGTAATTACTAAGCCTGGCAGCACTGCTACAAACCTTTCAGGTGTTTTTGCTGCTGGCGACTTAGTTGATCACACTTACCGTCAGGCAATCACAGCTGCTGGCTCAGGCTGCGCTGCTGCCCTAGATGCTGAAAGATTTTTAGCCCACTTACACGGATAGATATGTTGGCTGTCAGGTATCTGGCAGTTAACGATTTATGCTTAGACCACAACAAAAGAGGAGAAGGCGATGGCCGCAGTAGTTGTTAATGAAGCAAACTTTGGTACTGAAGTACTGGCAAACAGCAAAGCAGTACTGGTTGATTTCTGGGCTGAATGGTGTGGTCCATGCAAAATGGTTGCCCCAATCCTTGATGAAATCGCTGCTGAACATGGAAACAAGCTAGTTATTGCCAAACTCAACGTCGATGAGAATCCATCACTAGCTGCTAACTATGGCGTGACTTCTATTCCAACGCTAAACGTTTACCAGAACGGTCAGGTTGTTAAGCAGATCATCGGGGCTAAGCCAAAGGCTGCTCTGCTAGCTGAACTAGCTGAATTTATTTAATAAATAATGTCAGCCGTGATCCTAAAGCGCGGCGACAGCGGACCTGCAGTTAAAGAGGTTCGTGATCGTCTAGTGCACCTGGGTTTGCTATCCATGCAACCAGGTGCTGCTGGCGATATTTTCGATGATGAACTATTAGCCGCTGTGCGAGTATTCCAACAAAGCCGAGGCTTAAACGTCGATGGCATTGTTGGGCCACGAACCCTGCGCCGCCTTGATGAAGCCAGATGGAGCCTTGGCGATCGCGTTCTTTCTTTCACTCCTGGCCATTTAATCCACGGTGAAGATGTTGCTCAATTACAACAGCGCCTAGCTGAACTTGGTTACCCAATTGACCGAGTTGATGGGATTTTTGGCAAAATCACTGATCGCTGTGTTCGAGAATTTCAAGCTGGCGTTGGCCTTAGGGCCGATGGGATTTGTGGCCCTGAGGTCTTTAGAGCCCTTGGCCGCCTTGGCCGAATGGTCACTGGTGGCAACCAAGAACACTTAAGAGAACTGGGCGCCTGGGATAGCTTTGGCAAAACCCGCACATTAGAAACAGCAACTATCGTGATTGAGCCAATCGCCAGGGCCGATCAATTAGTTAACCAAGATCTGACAGTTGCTGAAGTTTGTTTTGATATCGCAAGTCGCCTTGAAGGACGCTTAAGTGCTCATGGCACTTTGGTTCTATTAACCAGAGCCAAGAACGGGCAGTCCCAAGGTGAACGTGCTAGCGCAGCTTTTGCAAACGAACAGAATGCCGATTTAGTTGTTTCCATCGCGATGGACAAATATAAAAATGAATTGGGCTGTGGTGTTGCCAGCTACTACTTCGGCCACGAATTTTCTAGATCAGCAACTGGGCTTCAGTTAGCTGAGCTGATCCAAGAAGAACTAACAAATCACCTGCCACTTGCTGACAACCAAGCCCATGGAAAAACTTGGGACCTGCTTCGCTTAACTCGAATGCCAAGTGTGCGAACTGAAATTGGTTTTGCGACTAATCCAAATGATGCAGCACTTCTTGCTGATAACAACGTGCGTGATCAGATTGCTGGGCATTTAGCATCAGCGATAAGCCGTTTATTTACGCCACGAATCGGCTAAATATCTAAAAACTCAAATTGTGACGCAGGTCACATTTTCATTTTGTTGCTTATCTGAGTGGTTCGCCAAACATGCCGCGTGATGGTGGATCAACAATCTCAACAATGCGGCGAAGGTCTTCAAGGGTTGCAAACTCAATTACGACTTTGCCTTTGTGGCGACCTAGTTGAACAGTCACTCTGGTGTCTAATTTTTCAGACATGCGATCACCAAGGTCTTTAAGTCCAGGTGCGCTGATCTTTGGCAGGGTTTTCTTGGTCGTACTCTTGCCTTCAGCAACACCTTCGTCAAGCGAAACAATCTCTTCGACGCTTCGAACTGACAAACCTTCAGCAACAATTCGTGCCGCAAGTTTTTCCATCGCAGTTGCATCTTTAAGCGCCAGTAACGCGCGAGCATGTCCTGCTGAAAGAACGCCAGCTGCAACGCGGCGCTGAACTGTTGGAGGCAAGTTAAGCAAGCGAAGTGTGTTTGAGATCTGCGGACGAGAGCGACCAAGCTTGGCAGCTAGCTCATCTTGAGTTCCACCGAAGTCACTTAGCAACTGTTGGTAAGCAGAGGCTTCTTCAAGTGGGGTTAAGTTCGAGCGGTGCAAGTTTTCAAGAAGTGCGTCGCGAAGCATGGCATCATCAGCGGTCTGTCTGATTAGAGCTGGGATGCTCTTAAGTCCAGCTTTCTTAGATGCCCGAAGTCGACGTTCACCAGCAATCAGCTCATAACCACCGGACTTCTTTGGACGAACCACAACTGGCTGAAGTAGACCGATTTCTTTAATCGAGTGGACTAGTTCAGCTAGAGCTTCTTCGTCAAAAACTGTACGGGGCTGCTGGGGGTTAGGTTCGATTGAGCGGATGTTCAGTTCAGCAAAAGTTAAGCCAGCGATCTCAACTGGTGCTGGGGCGGCTGCTTTGGCAGGCGCTGGGGAGGAAGTCTTTACTGGTGGTTTGGCGGCAACCTTGGCTGGAGCCTTAGCCGGTGCTTTTTTAGTAGGCGTGGCCTTCTTGGCAGTTTGCTTGGCACCTCTGGTTTCACGTGAAACATCTGGGATTAGTGCTCCAAGACCTCGACCAAGACTCTTGCGCTGTGCCATAGTTACTTCACCTTTCTATGGGCTATTTCTTTAGCCGCTTCTAAATAAGCCACTGCCCCAGTTGAGCCAGGGTCATAAGTCATAACTGATTCACCAAAAGAAGGGGCTTCGGCCACATAAACCGAGCGCGGAATTATGGTCTCTAGGACCTTGTCCTTGAAGTACGCCTTAACCTCTTGGGCCACCTGGACTGAAAGATTGGTGGTCTGGGCATACATAGTCAGCAAAATAGTGCTGACTTTCAGTTCTGGATTTAAGCGTTCCTTGGCAAATTCGATGGTCCGAAGGAGCTGCTGAACACCTTCAAGGGCATAGAACTCACACTGGATTGGGATTAAAACTTCACTAACAGCGGCTAGGGCATTAATGGTCAAAAGACCAAGGCTTGGCGGGCAGTCCACGAAAATGTAGTCGATTTCGTGGACTGCTAGGAATTCATCCAAAGACTCTTTTAATAGGAAAGGTCGGTCCTTTTCAGATACATCATTTATCAGCTGGATATCGACCCCAGCCAGATCAAGGGATGCTGGCAGAACCCAAAGTGATTCATACTTTGGAGCCGAAATCATCATTTCTGAGATATCAGCCCGATCAACTAGGACGTCATAGGTGCCATGGGCACCTTCGTGGTGATCCACCCCAAATGCGGTCGAGGCATTGCCTTGTGGATCTAGATCGATCACTAAAACATTTAGGCCAGCTAGGGCCATTGAAGCTGCCAAGTTCACAGCAGATGTGGTCTTTCCTACCCCGCCTTTTTGGTTGGCAACGGCAATAACCCTGGTGTGCTTTGGTTTAGGAAAGGTGCCTTTTAGGCCACGACGGACATAAACCGCAGCAGCTGCCGCAGCAGCTAGCGGGGTGTCTTCGTCGTGAAAGTTCATACCTTTTCCTTATTTATAAGTACTTAGCGTAAGTGACCCTGCTGACAGCAAAATTAGCAGGGTAGTTGTGAATGTTTCACGTGAAACGTGAAATTTAAATAAAAGGCCAGAAATCAGGGCGTTTTAATACGGACGACTGTGGTTAATGGGTCCACAACCCCTTGGCCTACTTGCACAATTTCGACAATTTTGCCTTTTAACTGGTTTTGGGCCTCTTGGATTTCAGTGGCAGCCGAGCTGCCTTTCATCGCCAAAATCTGGCCGGTTGGCTTAACTAGCTTGCTTGTCCAGGTTAGAAATTTATGAAGTGGGGCAACTGCGCGGCCAGTAACCACATCTGCTGTTAAACCAGATTGTTCTTGGGCCCGACCCCGATAAACCGTGACCTGATCGGATAGGCCCAAATCGGCGATAACTTCAGATAGGAATTCACACCTTCGCTGAAGAGGTTCGATTAGGCCCACTTTTAGATCTGGGCGGACAATTGCCAAAACTAGGCCGGGTAATCCTGCCCCGCTACCCACGTCTAACACAGTTGAATTTTCTGGGATCAATTCTTCGATCACAGCACAGTTAGCGATATGGCGATCCCAGATTCGATCCACCTCCCGTGGACCCATAATTCCGCGTTCGATCCCAGCCGTGGCTAACCACCGCTCAAACTTTTCAAGCTTGGCGGCGGCTGCCGGGTAAGTCGAAAGCAGTGGTTTCACGTGAAACTATGGCTTGGCTGGATGAACGACGATTCGACGCTTTGGCTCTTCGCCTTCAGAAGCACTGACTGCGCCAGCTTCGTTAACTGCGTCATGGACGATCTTGCGCTCAAATGCAGACATTGGCTTAAGTTCGACAGCTTCCCCAGATTCCAGAGCTTTTTTGGCTGCATCCTGGCCAATTTTGATTAGGCGTTCACGGGCGGCCACGCGGTAGCCAGAGATGTCTAGCATTAGCCGAGAGCGTTCCCCAGTTTCGCGGGTCACAGCCAAACGGGTTAGTTCTTGGATCGCATCCAAAACCTTGCCCTTATCGCCAACTAATTCGTTTAGGTCTGCCCCAACGATGCTGACCATGGCGCGGTCATTTTCCACGTCCATGTCGATGTCACCATCTAAGTCGGCGATGTCTAGTAGACCCTCTAGGTAGTCAGCGGCGATGTCGCCTTCTTTTTCTAATTGGTTAACTCGGTCACTCATAGTTTTGCCTTTCTAAAGTTTGGTTTCACGTGAAACGGTTATTTACGCTTCTTGTTTTTCTTAGGTTGGTTTCGGACCTGCTTTTGTGGTTCGGCAGGTTTTGAATCTTCGATTGCCACCCCACCCTTACGGGCAGCTTTTTTGGCTTTGCGAGCCTGAAGGGCTTCAAAGGCAGGGGTGTCAGGTTGTGGGCTATTTCTGATCACATAGAACTGTTGGCCCATGGTCCAGACGTTGGTGGTGAACCAGTAGAGCAGAACACCGACCGGGAAGTTAATACCTGAGATCGCAAAAATTACTGGGAACACATAAAGCAAGATTTTTTGCTGCTGAACCATTGGGTTGCCAGGGGCGGTGTTCTTTACGATCAGCTGACGCTGGGTTAGGAATGTGGTTGCAGTCATCAAAATTATTAGGACAACAGTTACCCAAAGTGTTGAACTTGGATCGATGGTTTCATCACGGTGCATGAATGTTCCGTAAATTGGTGCACCCAAAATTTTTGCGTTGCGAGCTGACTCCATCAGTTCAAGTGTGAGCACACCTTTGTTCTGACTTTGCGCAATGCCGTTTAGCACAGTGAAGAGCGCGAAGAAGATTGGTGCTTGGGCCAAGATCGGCAAACAGCTTGCTAGGGGATTGGTGCCAGTTTCTTTGTAGAGCTTCATCAACTCTTGTGACTGACGTTCGCGGTCACCGGCATACTTCTTTTGAATTTCTTTTACTTGCGGTTGGATGATCTGCAGGTTACGTTGGCTCTTAATTTGTTTTACGAAAAGTGGAATGAGCAGCACACGAATCAAAACCACAAGGGCAACGATCGCAAGACCCCAAGCCCAGCCACTGTCTTCATTGAAGAAAATGCTGGCAAGAGAATGGAAGGTTACAAGTAACCAACTAACGCCTTTTTCCAGTAGTACCAACGGATTCACAGAGCTACCTGCCTATTCGATTTAGTTGAAACTTCAATTACTTTAGATTCGCGCACTGGCCAAGCTCCACGTGCTGGAACTTCATCAATGCCGCCAGCTGCCCATGGGTGGCAACGCAAAATTCGCCAGGTGGCAAGAAGTGATCCCTTGCCTGCTCCGTGAACTTTGATCGCCTCAAGTCCGTAGTGCGAACAAGATGGGTAGTAGCGACAAACCGGTCCGATCAATTTGCTGATCGTCATTTGGTAAATCCGAATTAGGCCAACAAGGGCTAACACTAAAACGCGGCCGATAGTCTGGTTCCAGATTTTAGAAATGGCATCGAGCAGATTCATTAGCTTGCCACCTTCGCCAAAGCCACATCGAAATTATTTTGAAGCTCAACGTGATTAAGTTTGTCGATTCCAGGTAATGCGCGAACCACCACGTCGCTTCCGGCAGGGAAGCTAGCCAGGTTGGCCATAACCAGGTGACGCAAGCGGCGAACCACCCGGTGGCGGATTACTGAATTACCCACGTTCTTCCCAACTGCAAATGCAAATCTTGATTCGGCGGTCGCGCCTTGGGCTATGTGAAATACCAGAAATTTGGCTGGGTAGCGTTTGCCAGACTTAAGAGTTTGGGAAATTTCTCGGGATTTCCGCAGCCGCACATTGGTCGGCAGCACAACTAATTCTTAGGCAGACAGCTTGGCTCGGCCCTTGCCACGGCGAGCTGAAAGGATGGCTCGGCCAGCACGGGTTGCCATACGACTACGGAAACCATGGGTTTTGGCGCGTCGACGGTTATTTGGCTGAAATGTACGCTTTGACATGAAATCTCTCTTTTTAAGGAAGGGCTTACCGATTCGTCATCGGACATTCACAACTTTTTAGGTTTTAGTGCCCCAAATTTTGTGAATATTCGACAAGTACCTATCGGTACGTGCCCAACAAAGATACGCGAATATCAAGGTATTGGTCAAACCCTAAAAGCCCTGATTTATTAACTGGCGCAAGGGGATTGGTGGAAAGTTAGCCTTGAAAATAGGGGTAAGGATTCAGTGTGGATAACGACTTGTCAGCACCTATCCACAGGCAATAGATTGCTACTCCTGCCTGTGGATATCTTTTAAGGGGTGAACAAGAGCCAAAGATGGAAAATATCGACTTAGCCCAAGTTTGGGAAACCGCTCTTAATTCACTTTCTTCTGGAACCCTGACTGCCCAGCAGCGAGCATTTGTTGCCCTAACCCGTCCACTTGGTTTGGTTGGTGACACAGCTCTAATCGCTGCGCCAAACGAATTCACTAAAGACGTTCTTGAGTCAAGACTTAGTCCGCTTGTGTGTGATGCGCTTTCCGAAATTCTTGGTCGTGACATTCGCTTAGCAGTAACGGTTGATGAAACTGTCGCACCAGATCTTGATGATGATGCAACTGACGAACTTGCTGATGCGACATATGCTGAACCGGTTTTATCTGATCCGCATCCGGCTCTTCCTCCGGAAGAAAGTCGCGGTCCAGCTCCAGCTCCAAAGTCGGCTGAAGAAGGTAGTCGACTAAATCCAAAATATACTTTCGACACTTTTGTGCCGGGTGCATCAAATAGATTCGCGCACGCTGCAGCAAGAGCTGTTGCCGAACAGCCAGCCAAGGCTTACAACCCGCTTTTCGTATACGGTGAATCTGGTCTTGGTAAGACTCACTTACTTCATGCCATCGGTCACTACACCCGAACCCTTTATGCCGGTTCAAAAATCCGCTACGTCAGTTCTGAAGAATTCACCAACGAATTCATTAACTCGATCCGTGACGATAAAGCCAAGGAATTTCAGCGCCGTTACAGGGATATTGACGTCCTTTTGGTCGATGACATCCAGTTCCTATCGGGCAAAGTTCAGACCCAAGAAGAGTTCTTCCACACCTTCAACACTTTGCATAATGCCAACAAGCAAATTGTGGTCACCTCGGACTTGCCACCAAAACAGCTTCAAGGTTTCGAAGATCGAATGAGCTCACGCTTTGAGTGGGGTTTAATCACCGACGTTCAGCCACCCGACTTAGAAACTCGTATTGCGATTTTGCGCAAGAAGAGTGCTCAAGAAAGATTGAGTGCTCCACCTGAGGTCTTGGAATTTATCGCATCCAAGATGTCAACTAACATTCGTGAACTTGAGGGCGCACTAATTCGTGTTACCGCATTCGCAAGCTTGAACCGAGCACCAGTTGATTTAGAACTTGCTGAAGTTGTACTTAAAGATTTAGTTAGCGACGCAGCTGGCCCAGAAATTTCTTCCGGATTGATCATGTCTCAGACTGCCCATTACTTTGGTGTGACCTTAGATGACTTGACTGGCGCCAGCCGCTCAAGAGTCCTAGTGACCGCTCGCCAGATTGCGATGTATTTGTGTCGCGAACTAACTGACTTGTCGCTTCCAAAAATCGGCCAACAGTTCGGTGGCCGTGACCACACAACTGTGATGCACGCCGACCGTAAAGTTCGCCAGCTAATCGCTGAGCGCCGAGCTCTTTATAACCAGGTCAGCGACCTAACTGCCAGAATCAAGTCCCAAGCTCGCCAGAGTTAGGCCTGGCTAGGGCTAGTTTTCACAAACTGCACAAATCGTCCCAAAAATCCCAGTAATTAAGTTTTTGCACACTGTGGATATCTGTTGGGGATAACCCTTAAGTCTTGATATAGGTTTTTGGTGGGTTTGGGTGAAATAAGTTGGTTTTTAGAAGTTATCCATATTTGTGGGTTATTTGTGGGCAACTAAATAAATATCCACACCAATCTGTGGATAACTGTGGATAACTTTTAATCTTGTTGGTTTTTGGGTATAACTAGTTAGGTTATTTACATATATTCACACACCTAAAACCCTTATATTTATTGGTTTATTTGGGGTTATCCACAGATTCCACAGACGCTACTACAACTACGAAAAAGACATATATTCAAACCAGATTTACCAACTAGTTCTGAATAAGTCTGGGCTGACTGTCACCCGATTATGACACGATAAATGCCCAACTAACATAAGAGAACCTAAAGAGGAGTTAGTTAAGTGAAGTTCCAAGTAGACCGCGACGCCATGGCTGAGGCAGTTACTTGGGCATCCAGAACTCTTCCAAGTAAATCAACCCAACCGCTTTTAACTGGGCTGCATTTAGTAGCTGAAAAATCAAACCTAGTTCTATCTGGCAGCGATGCGGACGTAAGTGGTCAAGCAAATGTTGATGCTGACGTTGAACAACCAGGAACAGTTTTAGTTCCGGGTCGATTACTAGCTGACATCACTAGATCGCTTCCGAGTGCAAAAATTAATTTCGCGCTTAATGGAAATCGCGTTGATATAACTTGTGGTCGATCTTCCTTCACAATTCCAACAATGCCAGTTGCTGAGTACCCACCACTTCCAGTTATGCCAGAAGTTAGTGGAACTATTTCAGGTGATGAATTTGCAAATGCAATTGCTCAAGTTGCAACTGCTGCATCACGCGATGAAACACTTCCAGCTTTCACCGGCATAAAAATAGATGTTGAAGGTTCAGTTATCACAATGGCATCAACTGACCGTTACCGGTTAGCGGTACGTGAAATTAATTGGAATCCAGTTTCAACAACAATTTCAACCCACACATTAATTCCGGCTCGCTTCTTACATGAATCATCAAAGTCACTTGCTACAAGTGAATCAGTTGCACTTGCGTTTGCCGCAAGTAATGAAGGTTTATTTGGTATTGCAGGTAATGGTCGCCAAACCACAAGTCGTATTTTGGCTGCTGATTTCCCGCCTTACCGCACACTTCTACCAACTGAATCAACAAGTGTTGCTCAAGTAAAAACGAGCGAACTAATTGATTCAGTAAAACGCGTTGCACTTGTTCTTGATCGTGAAGCTCCAATCAAAATTACTTTCAAGAAAAATGAAGCACTTGTTTTTGGTGGCGGTGGCAGCGGCGAACTTGCTGCAGCGCAAGAAGTTATCGAAGCCACAAACAATGGCGACGAAATTTCAATCGCATTCAACCACCAATTCTTGCTTGATGGTCTTCACGCAATCGATGCGCAAATTTCAACTATTGCGATGACTACACCAATTCGCCCAGCTGTAATTACTGGTGCGAGTGAATTTGGCGCTGACTCAGATGACAGCTTCAAATATTTATTAATGCCTATCCGCCAGCAATAAATATGCGCATTAATTCTCTTGCGCTTAATAATTTTCGAAACCACACAAACCTAGATTTAAATTTTGTTGGTAGCACTTCGACAATTGTTGGCCGAAATGGTCGGGGCAAAACCAATATTGTTGAAGCGGTTAATTACTTCGCTACCCTTGGCAGCCACCGCGTAGCCACAGACCAACCACTGATTAAACATGGCCAAACCAGTGCGGAAATCCATGGTTCTTTTGAAAAACATGGTCGGGTGGCAAAAGCCAAAATCACCATCAATCAAACCGGCAGCAACAAGGTTTTATTAAACAATGGGGCACTTTCTAAACCAAGAGACTTACTTGGCCTTGTAAATACAGTTGTATTCGCGCCCGAAGATCTTGATTTAGTTAAAGGCGATCCTGGCGCACGCCGAAAGTTTTTGGATGATTTCAGCAC
>JACCDO010786138.1_pt1 | contig 22763 bp, 18 predicted proteins | sample 7446101 | NCBI WGS metagenome assembly JACCDO01 (sample SAMN15323440, study PRJNA562643) | freshwater metagenome | isolation source: river surface water | place: USA:Blue River Watershed | collected 2017-08-16
AATCCCATTTCTGTAGCCAATGTTGGTTGGTAACCTACCGCAGATGGCATACGACCTAATAAAGCCGATACCTCAGAACCTGCTTGTGTAAAACGGAAGATATTATCTACGAAGAATAAGATATCCTTTCCTTTTCCAGTACCATCACCATCACGGAAATATTCTGCAATTGTCAAACCACTCAAAGCCACACGAGCACGTGCACCTGGAGGTTCGTTCATTTGTCCAAATACGAAAGTAGCTTTTGAGTCTTTTAATTCATTCAAATCTACTTTACTTAAATCCCATCCACCTTCTTCCATGCTATGCTTGAAAGCATCACCATATTTCATGATACCTGCTTCAATCATCTCACGCAATAAGTCATTACCCTCACGTGTTCTTTCACCTACACCAGCGAATACGGATAATCCACCGTGACCTTTTGCGATATTATTAATCAATTCTTGAATCAATACTGTTTTACCTACACCCGCACCACCAAACAAACCAATCTTACCACCTTTTGCATATGGCTCAATCAAGTCGATTACTTTGATACCTGTAAACAACACTTCTGTTGCAGTACTTAAGTCTTCAAATTTTGGAGGATTCGCGTGAATTGCACGACCATTAGATTTATCTAATTGCGGTAAACCATCAATTGCATCCCCTGTTACATTGAACAAACGACCATTGATACCTTCACCAACTGGCATAGAAATTGCCTTACCGGTATCCACTACTTCCATTCCTCTCACTAAGCCTTCGGTACCATCCATTGCAATTGCACGAACGCTATCTTCACCTAAGTGTTGTTGAACTTCTAGTACTAATTTTTCACCGTTAGGACGTGTGATTTCTAGGGCATTGTATATTTCTGGTAATACACTTTCAGTAGAAAAATGTACGTCTACAACCGCACCAATAATTTGTTTGATTTTACCTGTTGTTGCCATATTGTTAATTGTTTTTACAACCCCCTTTTAAGAGGCGAAAATAGATATACTCCATTTCGGCTGCAAAGGTATGGCATTGGTAGTTTATTGCAAAAAATGTAGGTAGATAATACTTGCTAAAATTCCTCCCACAATCGGACCTAGTACCGGAACCAAGGAATAACCCCAGTCACTAGCCCCTTTTCTATTGATAGGCAATAAGTTATGCATGATTCTAGGCCCTAAATCTCTTGCCGGATTGATAGCCCAACCAGTAGGTCCTCCTAAGCCAAAACCTATTCCAGCCACCAACAAAGCTACTGGCAGTGCCCCTAAGGCACCCATTTCAACTGAAGCAGGTTGGATGTAGAAAATGGATAGCATAAATACAAAACTTGCAAAAGTCTCTACGATAAAATTTTGGGGCAAATTCCTAATAGCTGGCCCGGTAGAAAAGCATGCTAATATTGTGGCTTGATCTGAAGTCTCATTGAAATGGTCTTTGTACAACATCCATACTATAAAAGCCCCCACCATGGCGCCCAATAATTGAGCAAGGATATAAGTGGGAACTAAAGCCCAAGCAAATTTTCCAGCGCTTGCAAGAGAAATCGTCACCATTGGATTTAAATGTCCCCCACTTATTTTACTTGAAAAATAAACGCCAATAAAAACTGCCATCGTCCATCCAAGAACAATGGCTACTAATCCTCCGTTTTGCCCTTTGGTTTTTGGCAAAATTACATTTGCGACCACGCCATTGCCAATCGTTATTACAATTGCAGTGCCTAAAAATTCAGCTAAAAATGGTGTCATACATTTATTGATTTGTCATTTGAATTGCTTTTTGCCAACCCTTAATTTCTTTTTCTATTTTTTCTTTATCCTGTAATGGTTCAAAAATTTGATCTACCACCCACTTTGTAGACAAGGTTTCCTCGTTCTTCCAAAATCCAATAGCAAGTCCTGCTAAATAAGCGGCTCCTAAAGCCGTTGTTTCGATCATTGTTGGACGAATTACTTTTGTGTTCAACAAATCGGATTGAAACTGCATTAGTAAATTATTTTTTGTTGCACCGCCATCCACTCTTAATTCTAAAATTGGAATTTGCGCATCTGCTTCCATCGCTTTTAAAACATCATAGGTTTGGTAAGCAATACTTTCCAATGCTGCGCGCGCAATATGTGCCGATGAAGTACCTCTTGTTATTCCAACAATTGTCCCCTTCGCATGTTGGTTCCAATAAGGTGCCCCTAGTCCAGCAAAGGCAGGCACCATATAAACGCCATCCGTATCTGGCACTGATGCCGCAAGCGATTCTATCTCGTCTGAATTTCTGATTAAATGTAATCCATCTCTCAACCATTGCACGACGGCACCACCAATAAAAACACTGCCCTCTAATGCATAAAATGTTTTACCATTAATCTGTAAAGCAATGGTGGTTAATAAATTATTTTGAGAGCGCACTGCTTTTTCTCCAGTATGCATTAGCATAAAACAACCTGTTCCATAAGTGTTTTTAACCATGCCCGGCTTGGTACAGATTTGTCCAAATAAAGCAGCTTGCTGATCTCCAGCAATGCCGGCAATTGGAATTTCCTGATTGGTCACTAATAAATTAGTACTCCCATAAATTTCTGAACTACTTTTTACATCGGGTAATATTGATTTAGGAATCGTAAATAAATCTAATAATTCTGTGTCCCACTCAAGCGAATGAATATTAAACAACATTGTTCTAGATGCATTAGTAGCATCCGTTACATGCACTTTACCATTGGTCAACTTCCATACCAACCAACTATCTACAGTTCCAAAACAGAGGTCCCCATTTTCAGCTAAAGCTCTAGCGCCTTCTACATGATCTAATATCCATTTTATTTTAGACGCCGAGAAATAGGCATCAATGATAAGCCCAGTTTTTTCTTGTATGAGGGTTTGCTTCCCTGCTAATTTTAATTCATCACAATAATCAGCGGTTCTTCTGTCTTGCCAAACAATCGCATTGTATATTGGAAGACCTGTTTTATTATTCCAGAGTATCGTCGTTTCTCTTTGATTGGTAATTCCAATTGCTTTAATACTATCCTCCTGAATACTTTGTTTGCTAATAACTTCGGATGCAACTCCAATTTGTGTACTCCAGATTTCTAAAGCATCATGTTCTACCCAACCTGGTGTTGGAAAAATTTGTGTGAATTCTTTTTGTGCAATAGATACTATTTGACCCTCTTGGTTAAATAGTATAGCACGACTACTTGTAGTCCCCTGATCGAGTGACAGGATAAATGTTGACATGGCAGCAATTTTTAATGCCTGAACCTGGTTATCTTCTTGCTTTCAACCAATTTTCAGGATCAAAATATACAACTTTTTCATTGTTTATTGAAAACAACAATGCGCCTTCTCCATCCAAGTTGATACCTGATCTGCCTATGACAGTTCCTGCTCTAACTTCTTGACCACTACTTACACTTGCACTACTTAAATAAGAATAGGTCGTAAAATACTTGCCATGTTTAATAAATACGGTTTGATAGCCATTTACATCCCCTACATATACCACAGTTCCATTTGCTACACTTTTAACAGCCGTGCCTTTTGGAACAGCTACTTCTATTCCATCACTTTTACGGTCCAATTTAGTGCCAGGAATTGATTCAACACCAAAACGAACATATACGCTTCCTGTTGATACCGGCCAAGGCAAACCTCCTTTGTTATTTTCAAATGAAATAGAAGTTTCTCTACCTTCCTCTGATGTTTCTAATGCAGAATAAGGTCGGTTATCAGAAGTGCTTTTTAAACCACCTTGTACTTTACCAACCACTGGAGTAGATTTTGGTTTGTTATCCGCTGTAGATGTGTTTTTATTATTTGCCGCGTTAGCCGCTTTTAATTTTGCCAGACGATCGTTTTCACGCTTTTGCGCCTCTTGCATTTCTCTTTTAATTACTGCAGCGATTGCAGATTGCATTTTTCTTCTTTGTGCTTCTTTCTGTCTTACTTGTGCGGTAATCTCTTGTTCTTTATTCTTTAATTGCTTCACTACTTTGTCCTGTTCTTTTCTGTCTTCTTGCAACACTTTCAACTGAACAGTTTGAGCAGACAAAGTCTTCATTCTATCCTGTTTATTTTCACTTAAAATAGTGATTTTTGATTTTAAATTCTGCTCCGACAAGCCAATAGCCATTGCTTGTGCTTCTCTATTTTGACGATAACTCTTTAAATAAGTAATTCTTTTAACGGCATCGTTAAAACTGCCTGCCGAGAATAAAAAGTTTAAATACTCATACCCGCTTCTACTCTGGTATGCAAACACGATACTTTTTGCATATCGATACTTCAAAGTATCTAACTCATTATTCAAACGCTTTACATCTTTTTGATTGGTCTGAATTGCATCATCCAAAACTTTAACTTGCTTTGCGATGCCATTGATTAAGGATTCTCTTTTTGAAATTTTACTACGAATCAAAGCAAGCTGAGCCAATGAACTTTTTTTATTCTTCTTAGTTTGTTCTAATAAATTATTTAGCGCATCTAACTCTTTTTGTAATGACTGGGCTTGTTTCTGCAAATCCTCTCTAGAACTTGCATTCTGTGCAATCGAATCAGTCAAGAAACAAGCAAGAAATAAGCAAATAAGTAGAACACTCTTTTTAATCATAGCAGTCATTTTTTCACTTTAATTATTTACGTCTGCCCAATTTAGGAACAGAGAAAGTGTATTTTAAAGGTTCGTTAAAAGAAAATTCCTTGATCTCCATCCCAATATCTAATTTCGTTTGGGCATTGATAGAGATGGTTCTGAACATAGGAAATTGAATGTTATTCACCATTACATGTTGGCTATAATTGATGTCACAAGTTCTATGTTTAGTGATATCAACGTCATCCAATTTTAATTGAACAAGTTTGGTATTGTCTTCGCTTAGAATAATTAAATTCTTAAATAATTTACCTATTAAACTTACTTGCAGTCTTTCATTGATAACCTTATAGGAAACAATATTAATAGTATCCATGAAAATTGGATTACCTACAACAAGGTCTTCGATAGTTTGATAGGTCAATGGTATTTTAACTACTTCTTGTAAATAAGTTAATGGATGGCGTTCTGTTTTTTTAGACAAGGGGAAAACCAACACAACACTGTCTTTATTAATAAAAGCTTTTAAGCCAATAACACCCATTGCACCACGAATGGTAATATACATACCACTGTCTTTTTGTATGCTTAAATTGGCTATATAACTATCCTTGTTTTTACTTGTTTCATAATCCATTTTCAACTTCGCATTCATTGTTTTGAAGTTGATTTTTGTATGGGAAATATTATGCACTAAGCCTTCAACCATTAGGGCAGAATCCAACCTTGCTTTTTCGGCTAATGCTGCAGAATCGGGTAAATTTTTTACCGTTAATGCATCTTGAATCACTTGAACTTTCTTAACATTTGCACAGGCAAAACTAAAAAGTACAAGCATAAAACCGACTGAATATTTTACTATCTGCATTGCATTATATTTTACCTGTATGCCCAAAGCCACCGGCACCTCTTTGGGTTGCTTCTAAACTGTCCACTAATTGCCATTCCATTTTTTCAATCTTTTGAAAAACAATTTGAGCAATACGATCTCCGTCTTGAATCACTTGTTGTTCATTAGACAAATTGATCAATATAACTTTAATCTCCCCTCTATAATCTGCATCTATTGTGCCAGGTGTATTTAAACATGTTAGCCCCTGTTTAATCGCCAAGCCACTCCTTGGTCGTACTTGCGCCTCCCAGCAATCAGGCAAGGCAATATGTAACCCAGTTGGAACTAAAATACGTTCTAGAGGCGCTAATTGAATTGGTGCAGGAATAAACGCACGTAAATCTAAACCAGACGACCCTTCGGTTGCATATGCAGGCAAAGGATGGTGACTGTGATTAACAATGGGTATAATTGTAGACATGTGCTACAAAAGTAGTTAAAAAAGCAAGTAAACAGTGCCGAAAACTTTAGTTAACAAATTATTTAGAAGTAGAATATAGAACCAAAACGCAAGGTATTTGACAATGGATTCTTGGTGATACCCCCACCAGAAGGAACTAGATAGGAGATGTTGAATCGAGATTGTTGGTATTGAAAGCTTGACCCAATTGTAAAATATTGCATACTACCTAAGTTCTTATTATTGTCAACAAAGTAGCCCGCTCTCAAATAAAAACGATCCGTGTAATTATACTCCATACCCAATGATATTTTTAGAGACTCAGATAAAGGCATTCCATACTTATTAGAAAAAGAGTTGAACCAACTTGATACGACTGATTGGGAGAAATACTGATCTACTAATTCAGGATCACTACTTGTTGGACTCGCAGGCACCATTAATCGATTCACATCCACCCCCATTTCTAATGAATTGTCTTGGTCAAACTTATTTAAATAAGCGACCCCTAAACCAATGTTTGCAGGTATAAAATATTTATTTTTTGACTCATTAGAATAACTCACTTTACCGCCTAAATTAGATAAAACCAAACCAGCGTGAAACCCCTCTAGATCTTCATTTTGTTTATAAAATAAACTGATATCCCCCGCCAAAGTATTGCCTGCTTTGTAATTGGTTCCATTTGTACCATATGAACCTTGTACCAATCTTGAATGTATATACCTTAAAGTAACACCCATGCTTAATGCATCGGTTAATAAAATATTGTACCCAAAATCATAACTAAATTCTGAAGGCCTTTGAGATGGTAAAGTAGATGTACCAGACTCATCTGTAAAATCAATATTTCCCAAACTAAAAAAGCGTAAAGAACTATTAATCCCGCTATAACTATTCAACTTTTTGTAAAAACCAGCACTTGCTAAATACACGTCATTCAATCCTAAATCCTTTAACCAAGGGGTATAGTTTATTAAAAATCCACGGTCATTTTTCATGTATGGAATCTTGGCAGTGTTGCCAAAAAGATCATTTGCTTCAGGAGACATCGCTATAGATAAGTTCCCCATACCACCCGATCTTGCATCTGGAGAAATCATCATAAATGGCACAGCAGTACTTTGAAGTTTTAAAGTTGTCTGGGCACTGATGGTTTCAACAACAAAAAATAAAACAAATAATAAAGCTAATTTAATGGGGGTTGTCTTAATCATAGTCGTATACATTAAATGTAATTAGGATAAAGATACCCCTTGTATTCAATATTTAAAACTTTAATAAGGTATTTATCAGTTGTTCTGAAAGGTCTTTCTGCTGGATTTGAACCCTATAATAATACATGCCGGCCGGCAATATGCGACCTTGGTTATTTCTTCCGTCCCAATCAATTATAATTCTGTTGGAGATAGGTTGAATTAAGGCTTTGGTTGAATAGTGTATCATGCCATTTACATCAAGTACCTCTATTTGATATTGCAAAGGGTCTACAATATTCTTTATTTCAAAGCTGAACTTAGATTGATTTATAACAGGATTAGGCATGATCGACAAATTTCGAATTTGGCTATTTTTTACACTTGGCACATCTACCAAAATAGTGTCCCTTGAAATATTTCCTAATAAATCTGCTGCTTTAATAATCAAACGATGTCTACCTTCTGTCATCACTGGCAATGGGTATTGAATAATGCCAGACTGATATTCGTTTAAATTATATGTAAAAAAGGGATTTAAAATAAAACTAACTGGGATCGTATCATCAATGATTAGTTTTAAATCCTGTCCTAATTCATTGCCAGAGGATTGAATACCAGAACTATCCTTTAGTGTTACCAATAAAGTTGATGGGGTAGAAACCCAATCTCCTGATTTAAAATAATTTGAATTGACCTTTGAATTGATTTCAGGACCTATTGTATCCGATGTAGTTATTTTTGATGCGGATTGAACGAAAATGGATTGGAGTTGCTTACTTGCATCCACCGAATCGTTATATGCATAAAGTTGCAATTTTAAAGACGCCATTTTTGAACTTGGCATGGCTGTTGGCATTAAAAAACGAATCTCAAACCGACCATCTTTTACTGTCGCCTTACCTCTAAATAATGCTTGCTCCTGTGTTTCAACAGCAACCGATTGGCTAGTAGATTGATTCGCTAATGTTTTTCTAGAACTAGGCGCATCCCACAAAACAAGATCAATAAAACCATTGAATGAAGATAATATTTGTCCCTGATTTTTGACATACCCATTTAACTTATACTTCTCCCCTATTTTAAAATAAATTGAATCAGAAAGTGGAGCATCATTCAAAAAATCACATTCAATACCAAATTTAGGTTGTGCAATACGCATTGCAGGATCGCCCATCAAACCAAATTTGAAAGCGTTTAAACGATCTCCATTATTACTAAAATTATACTTTTTAGCTACTTGTAAAGCCACTCCAATTCCAGGATAAGCTCCAGCAGAATTAGGCACTAATAAAGCCTGCATAAAAGCATCATTTATTTGCTTGTTACTATAAGCAAAGACCAATCTATTTGCTGCAACCAAAGCAATAATACCTTTTTCGTTCTGCATCAATGCATCAAATCCAATAGGGTTTAACGATGGTTGATCATAAGGCGCAAAGTCACATGACGCAGTAACCATCACAGGCAATTTACCCGCATTATTCCATAATTGCATCTCGGATTTTGAAATCACTGCTTCTTCTGAAAGTCTTAAATAATTCCCATGTCCTGTATAATTTAACACCAAGGTGCCTGCTTGTATTGATTCCTGTATTCCTTTATTAACCTCTGGATAAACAGCTCCTGTAAGGGTTTGATTAGATTTGAATAAATCTAAATACAATTTCTTGTGATTCCAGTTTTGTGTTTTTGATTTCAAGTTATTTACAATCTCCTCTGCATCTTGTAGATGTAAATTATAATCTGCATCATCTGCAACCCAAGTCAATTGATTTTGCCAAATACCCATTTTTTTATTTGACTGGTATTGAATTAATTTATCCACCATCATGGAAGCCTCTGCAATTGTTCTTGCAGGGATTCTACCTATGGCAATATCGATAGAATCAATGGATTGGGGATTGCTTATTTGATCTCCTGCTTGCTGAATGGCAAAGAAATCATCGGTACTGTAGGAGGTTAAAATGGCATTCGATAAATCACTTGTATAGACAGGCAATTCTTTATTCAGTTGGAGCTTCGAAGGATTAAAATTGCCCATTCCAAATAATAATAAATAGGTTGGCTTAGGTTGATTTTTAATTTTCGATTGCTCTAAAATGTACTTAATATAATTTCTTATAGCAATTGGAGTTGCTTGACCACTTGACATTTCATTGAATAGCTGTGTAGATTTAATCAGACTAACTTTTAATCCATTTTGCTTTTCATGAAAAGTTTTAAGTCGCATTGCGGCTGGTAAATAATCTGGAGCAGAAATAATAATATAATCTACTGGATTGACCGAAAAATTAGGATCGTTGTTTACAAAAGAGGTCAACTCTGCGGCAGGTATTTTATTGGACTCAAAAGCATAAAAGTATTTTTGAGTAGTATCCTTTGATTTAAATATTGCAAGGTTGTTTTGCACTAATTGAGTAGTCATCTCCTTAGGTTCCAAACATTGTGTTACATCCCAGACCCTAGTTTGATTGCTGGCATTCTGTATTTCAAATTCAATAATTTGACTGGTTGGATTAGTGGATACATAATCAAATCCAAAACTTGAATTACCCCAAAAGCCAATCTTTCTTTGACCTTGCAATGCCAGGTAATCTATCCATCCAGTGGCATTTGAAGACGCATTAAAATCAACTTGCAAATTTATTACCGCTTTAGGATTATCCAACCAAAGAGAAATACTATCAAATCTTATTTTATACGCATCATCAAATAAAAATCCTGATACTGGATTTAAGGCAATCGTTTGATACAATTTATCATTAAGTTTTATATTAAAATTTGCATTTGCTTGATAACTGGTAGCAGCTAATTGCGTTTGTAATAGTACTGGAGAACTAGTTTCTAATCCATCGATATTGACAGGAAAAACTAGACTTGATTTTTTCCCAACTCCAGTTCCCATTGGGTCTCCTAAAAATGTCTTTCCACTGTTTATAATATTGATACTATCTTTTTCAATCAACCATTTTGCGGGATATGTTTTTATAAATTTAGAAGCAGTTTTTAAATTGGGATAATTTTTAAGCCTTTTTCCAACTTGACCGACTGTTACAAAAAAATACAAAGAATCATTTGAAACTATTTTATTTCGAATTGCTCCATCTTTGGTATTATTTGACACCCACTTATTTTTTCCCTGCGCATAAAATAATAAACGATCTTGGTCATCGAAAATGCCATCTCCTCCATCCTGCATTTCGATTGCTAATTCAGTTAAACTATCGGGTAAACCCGCAGGTACTTTTTCAGTCAATTTCGACAAATCCATTCCGAATAACTGTACCTGATTGGCATTGATTTTAGTACCTAGCCCCAAACCTTTTAATTGCGCTCCAGAAAGCTGATAAACCCCTTCTGTTGGAACAGCTATTTTAACCCAATTGCCCTTAGAAAGCAATCCCACTTGTCCGATAAGACCATTAGAAAAGCAGCAGCAAAATAAAAGAAATGTTAAAACGCCATATCTCATAGTATAAAAATAAGCTTTTAGGCACATAAGAATATACTTGCAATTGAATAAATGAGTAAAAAAGCAAGTATATTCGCAAAGGAATTTCAACCGAACAGATTAAACAAAACAGATGAATTTTATTAATAGCATTTTATTATTTTTTGGAGTTCTATTTCTTGGCCCAAAACTAGTTTCACAATTCGAAAGTAATAATAACAATAAAGTTGCTTTTGCATCAAAAGATGACCCATATGATAGTACAATTTTAATCAGAGGCGGGACTTTTGCGATGGGTATGAACCAGGAAAATATCATGGGCGACTGGAATAATAATTTACGCAGAGTGACAGTGAGTTCATTTCGCATTGACCAATATGAAGTAAGTAACAGACAATATCGAACTTATATCAATTGGTTAGAAAGTGTTTTAGTTCCAATGGGCAAGGATTCTATTGTTAAAGCTGCATTACCTGATACTTTAGTTTGGAGATCAGATCTAGCCTACAACGAACCAATGGTAGAAGGCTATTTTAGAAACAAAGCATTTAACGACTATCCTGTTGTAGGCGTAAGTTGGGAACAGGCAAATGCATATTGTAGATGGAGAACGGACAGAGCTAACGAAAAGACATTAAAAAAATATGGTTTAATTGACCCTTCAAAACCATATATTGGCAAGATGGAAGCTAACAATAGCTTAGTTGATAGCAATAAAAAGAATGCTACAATCCCAACAAAAACTAAACTCAAAAGTAAAGAGTTAGATGATTATGTTTTAATTCCTGACTTTAGATTGCCTACGGAAGCTGAATGGGAGTATGCCGCGAAAGTTTCAAGTGGTAAAAATTATATTTCTAATTTCAATAACCCAAAAGCTGGTTCTAATTCTAGAACACCTAATGCTAGTATCGTTACATCTGATTCTCCTTATCCATGGAGCTCAAATGGCAATGATGGCTTGAGAAGTAATCCTATAGGTCGTATTAGCAAGAAAGAAAAAAATAGTCGTGGCATGTTCATGGCAAATTTTAAAAACGGAAGTGGTGATTACATGGGAATGATTGGTTATAAAAATGACGGCGCTGGATTTCCTAGTAAAATCAATAGTTTTTTACAAAATCCATTGGGCTTATACAACTTGAGCGGGAATGTAAACGAATGGGTGGCTGATATTTATCGTCCATTGAATAGCATTGATATGGATGACTTTAATCCATACAGAGGCAATAGCGTATTAGATGGTGACGATCCAACTACATCTAATTACGAAACTGGCACAAATACTTTAATTTCAAATAAATCTAGGGTTTATAAAGGAGGGAGCTGGAAAGATCGTCCTTACTGGTTAAACCCAGGTACAAGAAGGTATTTAGATCAAGATAAATCTAACAGTACAATTGGTTTTAGATGTGCGATTTCTGCTTTTGGCATGGATACCCCAGATGCAAAAGAAGATCAACCAAGTTTATGGGAGAAAATCAAAAACATCTTTTAATGAAACTACGCATAGGCTCGGGTATAGATTTTCATCAGTTAGTAGAAGGTAGAGATTTATGGATTGGAGGTATTAAAATACCCCATCATAAAGGTGCATTAGGGCATAGTGATGCAGATGTTTTATTACACGCTATTTGCGATGCCTTACTTGGCGCTTTGAGCCTTGGCGATATCGGTACGCACTTCCCAGACACAGACAACGCTTTTAAAAATATTGATAGTAAAATTTTACTAAAGAGAACATATGATTTAATTACAGCAGAAGGATATCAAATTGTCAATATTGATGCTACCCTTTGCTTAGAAGCCCCAAAGATTAAACCGCATGTAATTGCGATGCAAGAATGTATTGCATCTATTTTACAAATTGGAAATAAAGATATTTCCATCAAGGCTACTACCACAGAAACTATGGGATTTACGGGTAGAGAAGAAGGCTTAGTGGCAACTGCTACTTGTTTATTGATGGCAAAAAGCTAAACATTATTAATATGACGCTTGGATCAATTGAGGAATTATACAAAATATACAGCGCGCATCCTTCAGTCGTAACAGATACAAGAAAACTTAAACTAGGAGATTTATACTTTGCATTAAAGGGACCTAATTTTAATGGTAATTTATTTGCATTAGCTGCATTAGAAGCGGGCGCTAGTTATGCTATTGTTGATGAGGAAATTCCAAATAGTGTAGCAATACAAGATCGAATCATTTTAGTGGACGATGTATTAACTACTTTACAAGATTTAGCAAAATACCACCGTCAACAATTCACTATTCCATTCTTAGCAATAACAGGTAGTAATGGAAAAACCACCACTAAAGAATTGGTCTATGCAGTTTTAGCAAGTCATTTTAAGACCTATACTACGCAAGGAAATTTAAACAACCATATTGGCGTACCATTGACTTTATTAAGCATCCCAAAAGAGGCAGAATTAGCAGTCATTGAAATGGGCGCAAATCACCAAAAAGAAATCGAAAGTTATTGTTCTTACACCCTACCAACACACGGCATGATTACCAATTGTGGTAAAGCGCATTTAGAAGGATTCGGAGGTGTAGAGGGTGTAAAAAAAGGGAAAGGTGAACTATATGATTTCCTTAGAGCAAATAATGGCACGGTGTTTTTAATGGAAGATTACAACTACTTAAATCAAATGGCTCAAGGTATCCCCCATTTAATTGGATATGGGGAAAATAGTGGACAGATTCAAGGCGATGCAATAGACCTAGAGGGCATGTTGAAAGTGCAAATAAAAAAAGGAATAGAAATTGAATCTATACAAACTCATTTAGTTGGAAACTATAATTTACCAAATGTATTAGCTGCTGTAACGATTGGACAATATTTCAAAGTGCCTAATGAAAAAATAAAATGGGCAATTGAAAATTACAACCCTACCAATAGTCGTTCTCAACTTTTAACTTGGAAAAACAACGAAGTAATTTTAGACGCATACAACGCGAATCCTTCGAGCATGAAATTAGCAGTAGAAAATTTTGCTAAATTAAATAAAGAAAATAAAGTTGTTTGCCTTGGTGGCATGAGAGAACTTGGCGAAGACACACTGAAAGAGCATCAAATTTTGATTGACCAACTAAATCAAACTCAATGGAAGCAGGTGATTTTAGTTGGCTCTGAATTCAAACCATGTGTTCATTCCTATTTATATTTTGATACCGTTCTTGAAGCTAAAGACTGGCTTCAAACGCAACAATACACTGGCCATGCCCTATTAATCAAAGGTTCTAGGGGCATACAGATGGAGCAATTGATAGCTCCTTAATTTTTGGTATCTTTGCTAAATGAAAAAGAGTTACTTATATAGCACCTTAACAAACAAGTGTCCTAGATGTAGAGAAGGCGCTTTATTCACTACTACGAATCCGTACGAGCTTTCTAAGGTTACTAAAATGAATGAGCACTGCCCTGTTTGTGGTCAACCTACCGAAATTGAAGTTGGATTTTATTATGGTACTGGCTATGTAAGTTATGCTTTAACTGTTGCCTATTTTGTTTCCATGTTCGTTGCTTGGAAAGTGCTGATTGGCATGACTTGGGAATTAGATGATAACAGAATGTTTTACTGGTTAGGCACAACTATTGTTTTATTAATTTTAATACAACCTATTTTAATGCGTCTATCACGCTCCATCTGGTTAGGTTGGTTTGTTTCTTATAATAAAAATTGGAAGAATGAGCCATTGGAATACAATGAGCGCATGGATGAGAATAGAAAAGAGATCTAAATCAATAAACCGATTTTTTATTTTACATTTGCAATCCTAATAGAGAGGTGTCCGAGTGGTTTAAGGAGCACGCTTGGAAAGCGTGTATACGGCAACGTATCGGGGGTTCGAATCCCTTCCTCTCTGCAAAGCCTATCACGAAAGTGATAGGCTTTTTTAATACGATCAGGCGTCAAGAGCTCGCTCTTGTAAGCTTGGGCGTATTAAAAAAGCCAGAAGCAAACGAAGTTTGTTTCTGAAGGGCTTTGGTAAAAGAGAAGTTGTTGGATGACACCGAACATTGTGAGGTGGCAATCAAAATTCGTTTGAAAAGCTTTGGTAAAAGAGAATTCTTTGGATGACGGCGAAGCCGACAATCCAAGATTAAATTCCAAAAAGATTTCGTGCATTACTACTAGTCACCTCTGCAATTTCATGCAAGGGCATTGATTTAATCTCTGCTAATTTTTTGGCTACTTCTAACATGAACGCAGGTTCATTGGTTTTACCTCGATAAGGCACTGGCGCTAAATATGGCGCATCCGTTTCTAAAACTAAATACTCCATTGGGATATCTTTAACCGCTTCTGCGACGCCAGCATTTTTATAGGTGAGGACCCCACCTAATCCTAAATGAAAACCCATCTCAATAATTTGTGCTGCAGATTCTTTACTCCCGCTAAAACAATGAAAGACACCGCGTAATCCTTTTTTCGCAAAAGGCTTTACTAATTCAATGGTCTCACCCATTGCATTACGTGTATGAATTGCAATAGGTAATTTAAAATCGAGCGCCCATTGCATTTGTGTTTCAAAAACAAATTGTTGTTCTTTGGCAAAAGTTTTATCCCAATAATAATCCAAGCCAATTTCACCAATGGCAATAAATTTTCTTTTCGCTAACCAGGTTTCAACTAGGGCTAATTCTTCTTTAAAATTTTCCTTTACATAACAAGGATGCAAACCCATCATCGCAATACAATGAGCTGGATATTTTGTTTCTATTTCTAGCATTGCTTCCAAAGAGCTGCTATCGATCGCAGGCATTAGTATTTTATCTACCCCATTGGTTATCGCATTTTTTATAACCAAGTCAATATCAGACGTTAATTCCGCAGCATAAACATGGGCATGGGTATCAATAAAATGCATAATCAATTGAATTTAAGCACAAAAAAAGGACTTTTTTAATGAACCACATACTAAAAGGCCTCATTTATGCGTTTATGAATAAAAATTACTAACCCATCCCTTCTATTGGATGTAAACTTTGTTTTTTATAGGGTACGGATTATACAGGCCGGGGTTTCTACCCTGGCCTTTCTTATGTCTTTTCTATAAAGCTTTAAATTGATAACCCAGGTTTGAAAAATGCTTTAAAACTTTTGGTAAAGCATATTGCAATCTATCCATCGCTTTTGCGCTATCATGAAATACAATAATGGATCCAGGGGCTGCATTTTGAATCACATTTTGTGCGCATTTTTCTACAGAAATATGGGTATCAAAATCACCACTTAATACATCCCACATGACTATATTTTGTGGCAAGTCTGGTCTAGCTCTCAAAGCTTTTATTTGAGCAAATTTGATCCTTCCATAAGGTGGTCTAAATAAATTAGATTGAATGTGGGCAGTTGCTTTTTGGATATCCTCCATATAAACTTCAGTACTATTGTCCCAACCATTCATATGATTATGCGTATGATTTCCAACTGTATGATTTGCTACAATGATTTCGGAATAAATGGAAGGATACAATTCAACGTTTTTGCCGATACAAAAAAAGCTTGCTTTCGCATTAAATTTTGCTAATTCTGCTAAAACAAATGGCGTAGCTTCTGGATGTGGCCCGTCATCAAAACTTAAATAAAGTACTTTTTCCTTTGTAGGTATCCGCCAGGTACAAGACCTATAAATAAGGCGCAACCAAAAAGGGGTTTTAATCAAATACATACCCAAAGATAAATGGTTCTTTTGCCCGTTTGCAACTTATCTTTGTAAAAATAAAGTTCAAATGGAAATATCGGCTGATCAAAAGGTTAGAGTAAGGTTTGCACCCTCTCCTACAGGTGGCTTACACTTAGGTGGTGTTCGTACTGTTTTATTCAATTATTTGTTTGCAAAAAAATACAATGGTGAATTCATTTTAAGAATCGAAGACACCGATCAGTCTCGTTTTGTTCCAGGAGCTGAGCAATACATTTTAGACACCCTAGCATGGTGTGGATTAACCCCAGACGAAAGTCCAATTCATGGTGGCGCTTATGGACCTTATCGCCAAAGCGAAAGAAAACCCATGTACAAACAATATGCATCACAATTGATTGAACAGGGCAATGCCTATTATGCATTTGATACAGCCGAAGACTTAGATGCAAAAAGAAAAGAGATTCCTAATTTTCAATACAATCGTGCAACAAGAATGAGTATGAAAAACTCATTGAGTTTACCTGCTGCCGAAGTGACTCGTTTGTTAAATGAGCATACACCTTATGTGGTCCGTATTAATATGCCAGAAAACGAAGAAGTTGTTTTTGAAGACTTAATTCGCGGCGAGGTAAAGTTTGATACAAGCATGGTAGATGATAAAGTTTTATTGAAAGCAGATGGCATGCCTACTTATCATTTAGCAGTAGTTGTGGATGATTATTTAATGAAAATTACACACGCTTTTAGAGGCGAAGAATGGTTGCCTAGTGCACCTGTACATATTTTAGTTTGGAAAAATTTATTCGGATTAGATAAAATGCCTAAATGGGCGCATCTTCCATTAATCTTAAAGCCAGACGGTAATGGTAAATTAAGTAAGCGTGATGGCGACAGATTAGGCTTCCCAGTGTTTGCGATGGATTGGACAGATCCTAATTCAAAAGAGACCACGATTGGATTTAAAGAAAGAGGTTTCTTACCGGAAGCATTTGTAAACTTATTAGCGATGTTGGGTTGGAATGATGGAACAGATCAAGAAGTTTTTTCAATGCCAACTTTAATTGAAAAATTTAGTTTAGACAGAGTACATAAAGGGGGCGCGAAATTTGATTATGAAAAAGCTAAATGGTTTAACCATGAATGGATTAAAAAATCTGATAATATAACTTTAGCAACACTAGTAGCACCTTATTTTCAAGCAGCCAATATTGAGATTCATGAAGCAAGTTATTTAGTAAAAGTTGTCGGCTTAGTTAAAGAGCGTTGTCAATTACTTACAGACTTTATAACACAATCTGCTTTTTTCTTTACCCCTCCTACTGAAATTGATACCGCTTCTATCCTGCCGAAATGGGATACTACAAAAGCAGCATTTTTTACGAGTATAATGGATGCTTATAAGAATCAGTCCGTGGCAAATGATGCTACTGAATTAGAAAGCCATTTTAAAGGACTAGCAGCAGAGCAAGGACTTAAACCAGGCGACTTGATGTTGCCTTTTAGAATCATGCTTGTTGGTGGTAAATTTGGACCTGGCGTATTTGATATTGTCGCAAATATTGAAACAAAGGATGCAGCAAATCGTATACAATTTTGTTTAGATTTGTTATCAAAATAATCATGTAAATTGTACTTGATGCAAACAGAAAGACCCATAAGAGTATTAGTAGCCAAAGTAGGATTAGACGGACACGATCGTGGCGCTAAAGTAATTGCAACTGCGCTTAGAGATGCAGGTATGGAAGTAATTTATACAGGACTCAGACAAAGTCCCGAGATGGTTGTTCAAGCAGCTTTACAGGAAGATGTGGACGCAATCGGCATTAGTATTTTATCGGGTGCACACATGACTGTTTTTCCAAAAGTATATCAACTAATGCAAGAGAAAGGTTTAAAGGATGTCTTGCTTACAGGTGGAGGTATTATTCCTGAGGAAGACAATCAACAATTACATGATATGGGTATCGGTCATTTATTTGCACCTGGCACCAATACGACGGATATTGCTGCCTACATTAAAAAATGGGTTGCTGAAAACAGAAAGCACTGATCTATCTAAATATCTCTTTCATCTATAAAATTACTTGTTATGTCTTTTCAAACTTTGTATACAAAAATGGAAGATCATACATTGATCATTACCATCAATCGTCCAGAGAAATTAAATGCATTGAACCAACAAGTGATGCAGGATTTGGATGCAGTATTTGATCGAGTATACAAGTTCCCTGAAATAAAATCTGTCGTTATTACTGGTGCAGGATTAAAAAGTTTTGTTGCTGGTGCCGATATCAAAGAATTCCAAGATTTATCTAAAGCAGAAGCAACTGCACTTGCAAAAAGAGGCCAGGATATTTTCTTTAAAATTGAAAACTCACCGAAACCAGTCATTGCATGTGTCAATGGATTTGCATTAGGCGGTGGTTGTGAATTAGCAATGAGTTGTCATTTTATCATTGCATCTGAGAACGCTATTTTCGGACAACCAGAAGTCAACTTAGGTATTATGGTAGGCTATGGTGGCTCTCAAAGATTGACCCAAAAATTAGGCAAAGCAAGAGCGATGGAATTAATCATTACGGGCAATACAATCAATGCCGAACAAGCTTTACAATATGGCTTAGCCAATTATATTGTTCCTCAAACTGAATTATTAGACAAAGCATTCTCCTTGCTGGCTGCTGCTCATACCAAAGCACCACTTGCTATTGCGAACTCAATCAAAGCAGTGAATGCAGCATGGGACGAGTCAGTAAATGGCTATGAATTGGAAGCCAACTTATTTGGCGACTGTTTTATCACTGCAGATTGTAAAGAAGGAATCCAAGCCTTTATAGACAAAAGAAAACCTCATTTTACTGGGCATTAATCTCTTTTTTTATTCGAATTTAACAGGCAGAACTGAACCAATTTAATCATTGCTGTATTACCTTTGCGGTATTAAAACTGCAAGTATGGAATATAGAATTGAGAAAGACACAATGGGCGAAGTAAAAGTACCCGCTCATGTTTATTGGGGTGCTCAGACACAAAGGAGTATCGAAAATTTTAAAATTGCACAGGACATCAACAAGATGCCTAAAGAAATTATTAAAGCTTTCGCCTATTTAAAAAAAGCTGCTGCATTAACCAATTTTGATGCAGGTGTTTTGCCTAAAGAAAAATGTGACTTAATTGGTCAGGTTTGTGATGAAATTCTTGCAGGTAAATTAGACGATCAATTCCCTTTAGTAGTTTGGCAAACAGGAAGCGGTACACAAAGCAATATGAATGTGAACGAAGTTATTGCTTACCGAGGGCATGTACTTCAAGGTGGAAGCTTAACAGATAAAGAAAAGTTTTTACACCCTAATGATGACGTTAATAAGTCTCAATCTTCCAACGACACTTTCCCAACAGCAATGCATATTGCTGCTTACCAAATTTTAAAAGAAGTAACTGTACCTGGTATCACTACTTTAAAAAATACTTTAGACGCAAAGAGCGCCGCCTATATGCATATTGTTAAAATTGGTCGTACCCATTTTATGGACGCTACCCCTTTAACATTAGGCCAAGAAATTAGCGGTTATGCAAGTCAACTAAAACACGGATTAAAAGCGATTCATAATACTTTAGAGCATTTAAGTGAATTGGCATTAGGTGGTACTGCAGTTGGTACTGGTATCAATACTCCTAAAGGTTATTCTGAAAATGTTGCAAAACATATTGCTAATTTGACAGGATTGCCATTTGTGACTGCAGAAAATAAATTTGAAGCATTGGCTGCACATGACGCCATTGTAGAGGCACATGGTGCATTAAAAACTGTTGCGGTTAGTTTAATGAAGATTGCCAATGACGTTCGTATGTTGTCTTCTGGACCACGCTCTGGAATTGGAGAAATTTTTATCCCAGACAACGAGCCAGGCTCTTCTATCATGCCAGGTAAAGTAAACCCAACGCAATCAGAAGCATTGACAATGATTGCTGCTCAAGTAATGGGCAACGATGTGGCAATCAATGTGGGTGGGTCAATGGGGCATTTTGAATTGAATGTATTCAAACCAGTAATGATCTTCAACTTCTTGCATAGTGCTAGATTAATTGGGGACGGTTGTATCAGCTTCAACGATAAATGTGCCGTAGGCATCGAACCAATCGAAGCAAATATCAATAAGCACGTAAACAATAGTTTAATGCTAGTAACTTCTTTGAATACAAAGATTGGCTACTACAAGTCTGCTGAGATTGCACAAAAAGCACATAAAGAAGGTACTACTTTAAAAGAGATGGCTGTGAAATTAGGCTATGTTACCCCTGAAGAATTCGACGCATGGGTTATTCCGAAAGACATGGTAGGACTTTAATAAAACGAATTTTACCACATAAGTAGAGTGGTAGAAAATATACTATTCCGTAGCGAACGTTCGAGCTTGCGAGCCGAGAGCCTAGGGATAGGTATATTTTCTACCACTTTGTGTTAATAATAATTTGATATTTTAATGTACTCTTTCTCCATTAGAGTAGGTCTTCAACACCTTTACGTGTAGGATACTATCTGTAGAAACTTTCATTAAGTCTTTGTCAAGTAGAATGAAATCTGCTTTCTTCCCTACTTCGATAGAGCCTACTTGCTTTTCCATGCGGTTGGCTTTTGCAGCCCAGATTGTCATCCCTCTAATGGTTTGTTCACGAGTTAATGCATTTTCCATTTGGAATCCACCAGCTGGAAAACCCTTAGCATCTTGTCTTGCAACAGCAGCTAAAAATGTTTTGAAAGGATTGATTTCTTCCACAGGGAAATCTGTGCCTAATGGCAACCACCCATTTTGTTTTAATAATTGTTGGAATGCATAACCCCCTTTTAAGCGTTCTGCACCTAAACGATCTCCAGCCCAATACATATCACTTGTGGCATGCGTTGGTTGTACCGAAGGAATAATACTGTACTTGCCAAAATAATCAAAGTCAATAGGATTTAAAATTTGTGCATGTTCGATACGCCATCTTTTTTCGTTCTTACCTTTTAAATATTTCTCATACACTTTTAGTACAACCCTATTTGCGCTATCGCCAATAGCATGCGTACACATTTGAAAATCCGTGTTGATTAATTTAGCCGCAACAGAATCAAAATGTGCTTGGCTACTTAATAAAAACCCACCCCAGCCTGGTTGATCTGAATAATGTGCCAATAATGCTGCACCTCTAGAACCTAATGCACCATCCCCATATACTTTTACGCCTTTCACCATCAATCGATCAGTGGTATATCCTCCATTAGTGAAATAAGACGAAGTATATGAACTTGGCTTATCACTTAACATTACATACAAACGCATTTTTAAATCAGCGCTTTTTTGCAATGCATCAATCATGTCAATATCATTTGGACTTAAACCGCAATCAGTGATGGTTGTCAATCCTGTCGCGAAACAATTTTTCTGTGCAGCAGTTAGCCAATTTTTATAATCTTCCTTAGTGGCTGCTGGCACATTTCGCTCTACCACACCAACAGCATTATCAATTAATAGACCAGTAAGTTTTCCACCAGCCGTTACAAAGTCACCACCCTCCATTGTTTGACCCGCTTTCACGCCGGCTATCTGTAATGCTTTTTCATTGGCAATACTGGCATGTCCATCTACACGTTCTAATAGAACAGGTCTATCTGGGAACAATGCATTTAATTCAGCATTGGTTGGGAATGCTTTACCAGGGAATCTATTTTGATCCCATCCTCTTCCACGAATCCATCCATTACCTGGATGAGTTGCAACGAATTCTTGAACACGACGTAATACTTCGTCCCAAGAATCAGCAAACATTAAATCTACTGCGTATAAAGATTGTCCATAACCCAAAAAGTGTGCATGCGCATCCACAAAACCAGGATATACGGTTGCTCCCTTTGCATCCACCACACTATCTGCTTGATAATTTTTAAGAATCTCATCGTTTGTACCTACTGCTACGATCTTTCCATCCTGCACAGCCATGGCTTCTGCGACTGCAAATGCCTCATTGACAGTATAAATTTGTGCATGGTGCACCACTAAGTCTACTCTTTGATTGATACATGAGCTAAAGAAAACAATAATAGCAATCGCAAATAATTGACGCATAGAATTTATTTAGAAACTAAAAATAAGGAATTAAAATAGAAATTGACACTAGGTTTAAAGAAGCCGCTAATAAAGACAATTAGGCTTCAACTAGTTCAATAATTCACAAGGCTTTAAGCCAGTGTGTTTTTTAAAAGCCGCTGAGAAGTGCGAAATAGAAGAGTACCCCAATAAAGCAGATACATCTGTTACGCTCAAAGACTTTTCGTACAACAAATACTTAGCGTGCTCCATTCTTTGTTGTTGATAGAAGTCAAAAATGGTGGTTCCAAAAACCTCTTTAAAGCCTTTCTTTAAATAGCATTCATTCATGGCTACTTTTCGGCTCAACTCTTTGATTGTAATTGGATCGCCAATATGCTGTAATAAAATTTCTCTCGCTAGATAGATGCTTTCTCTACCACGTTCGTCTGATAAAAATTTACATGAAAAACCTTCTTCTTTCTCATCTACAATACACTCCAAGCTGAACAATAA
>JACCDO010608548.1_pt1 | contig 22749 bp, 15 predicted proteins | sample 7446101 | NCBI WGS metagenome assembly JACCDO01 (sample SAMN15323440, study PRJNA562643) | freshwater metagenome | isolation source: river surface water | place: USA:Blue River Watershed | collected 2017-08-16
AATTAAACTTAATACTACCTGTATCGTCATCATCGAACAAAGATTTCACGGTTGATTTCTGTTCTTGTTTTGCTGTCAAGCTTGATAGTAATGGATCATCATTCATTTTACCTTCGTCTAAAGATATTGAGGAGATTATACACCTCTAAAAATTATATATACCACGGTATTTATCGGTGGATCTAGTGATCCCGTGATCGCTAAATTTCCAATTTTTTGGCAAAAACTTTGGCAAAAAGAATTTAAAAAAGAAGTGCATAGGAATATAATTTCTGTCATGTCCGATGACGAAATAGACAATGAACAGAGCGACGACGACGTTACAAATTCGTTCAAAAATGCATACGATAGGTTAATATTTTTGATTGATGCTAATTTGTTCGATTCAAAAGTACACACTTCGCAGTCATCAAGAAACTACTTACTGGATAGTTTAAATGTAGCTTTAAAAGTTTTGAAATCGAAGATTATATCTGATGAAAAGTCTTCTGTAGGGGTGATATTTTACGGATCTAAAGTAAGTGATCCGAATGAGAAAAATTTGTTTTCGTTTATACCTCTAGAACCACCATCAGCATCAAATATCCGCAAGTTACAATCACTGGTAGAAAATATTACTGATTTTGAGAAGATTGTAGGAATCAGCGAAGAAGAATTCGTTCCTCTACGAGAAGCGCTATATTTTTGTTCTCATACATTTTATAAAAAGAAATCGTCTACAAAAAATATTGACTGTCATCGAATATGGATATTTACGAATAATGACAATCCTAAAATTAAAGAAATTTCACGTACAATGCAAATGGCAAAAGATTGTAGAGAAAAAGATATTGAACTATCGTTATGGTATATTGGAGAAACATTTGATACTGGCAAATTATATGAAAATTTACTTGTTGATGAAAACAATCGAGATGATTTGCCTTATCATTTACAAAAAGGAAGCACTTCTTCTGGATTTGAGAGTTTGTTTGATATTATACGACGTAAAGAAAAAAAGAAAAAAATTCTTACAACATTACCAGTTATATTTTCTGCTGAGACGGAAAATACACCGAGTATAAAATTTTCTGTCCAACTATTTCATTTATTCGATGTTGCTAAAAAAGCCACACCAATTAAAATTCACAGTGAAACAAATCTTCCTGTAAGAACAATCACTAAGCTACTTAATTCCAAGACTGGTACTACATTAAGTGACTCCCAAATATCTCAATATATAGCATTTGGAGGGAAGAAAGTTGATACTAGTAACATCACCAAAGCCAATCACCCTTCCATAAATATCATTCCTAATATATCCATAGGTAGCACGCATAAAACAGAGCCATCATCTTGCATAAATACTCCGGCCATTACTATTTTATTTTTCACCGATAATACTGTTCAAGACAGAATAAATAGTATCGATTTATCATACTTTTTGTTCCCAGAGGTTAAAGTAAAAGGGTCATCGGTAATATTTAGTGCATTGTTACATGAATTGTTCGACAAAAACCTGGTAGCAGTAGTCAAGTTTGTCAAGAATACGAATTCTGTTGCGAAGTTAGGTATTATTATCCCACAAATGGAAGAAATAGATGAAAATGGGTTACAAATAATCCCCCCCGGATTCCATATGTTAATTGGTCCATTTCTTGACGATATACGTGCAAATCCAAGTATTATTGATTTGCAATCATTAAAATTATTTGAAAACGAAGCATCTATAAAGGTTGCCACCGAGTTTATTGACAATTTCACTTTTGACAAGTCATTTAATCACTTGACTGAAATTAATAATCCGGCTATTCAACAATTTTACAGTGCGCTTCAAGCGATAGCTCTCGTCGAAAACCGAGTAGATTGGGATTCAAGCAATGATAATATGAAACCGTGTATTAATTTTGAAGATGGAGCTATCTCGAGTAAAAGGGACATTTCACGTTTTGATAATTATTGTGAATATTTTAAGTTATCCGTAGAAGAACCAATTGTCACCAAAAAAGCGAAGGTTGAGATAAAAGTAGATGGTTCATGGGTTAATTTGAACGATGAAGAATTATCAAAGCTAACAAACGATCAATTGAAAGGAATATGTCAAAGTTTAGGTGTTAGCAGCACTGGCGTTAAAAAGGTACTTGTAGAAAGAATAAGTGCTAATCGAAACAAAGTGTTGTAGTAAATAAAAAGTAAATAAAAACATTGAAAATTGTATATTAATCTCGCGTTGTATCTTACATACTATCCTCTTACTCCACCATTATCTGACAGGAGACATCATGACATCTCATTGTATGAATTAACAAGCGATTTTCTACTAAATTTTTTTTTACTTGGATTAGTCCCTAACGCTGGAGGTTGGGGCGTTGTCGAGTTATTACTAAATGGTTTAATATTACTATTATACGAGTCTTGGACGTCCAAATCTTTGATTTCACAAGCTGCACCATTTGGAGCGTTATCTATAATTTCCTCGTCATAAGGACTACATTTTTCACCCAAGTTTTTTGACGGGCTTAATCTGTTCTCTAAAGTATAGTTTATTAAATTAAAAAATATTTCCATCAAGTCTTCTGGTTGTACTAATTGTAACAAAAGCAAACTTGATGTTTGTCGTTCCTTCTTTTTTGCAACATTTGATAATCTTCTGGAGCGTAAACGATCTTCAACTATTTGGCGTTGGTACTCTGCAAACTCATCGTCTTCTTTTTTTTGTTTAGTTTCTAAAATAACTTTTAATGGATCGGCACCATTTCCAGTAATAAAATCCTTTACTTGATCAACTGAAAAAAAAGGAATCGTCAAAGCTTGTTGTTTTGTTAATGTATGATTAATTGACATCTTTCGCTTACTAAATATAAGATTTAGCAATAGAGATCTCTTCATATTTGGATCAAATACTATTTTTTGATTTGGAAATAATTTAGAGACTAAACATAACGTACCAATGTTATTACGCAAAAATTTATGAAACTGACTGGTCTGTGACTCGACAATAACTCTAAGCTTGTCACTACTGCTACATTTCCTATTAACAAAATTAACTTCCGTAGCACTCATTTTGTGTATTACATCATAACCTTTACCACTAATTATAACATCAAATATTGGCATTAAATATTGTATAAGTCTATCAAAAACAAGTGATAAATAGTTTATTCTACATGAGTTCGCTGTCAAATGTCTCTTCACACACCTTTGTAACCCTTTGATTTTTATAATATATGCTTTAATAGCACTTTGGAATGTTTTACTTAAATGGGATAACCACTCAGTTATGACAGTACAAGCATTAACTCTGGCTACATATAGTTCTTTGGCCCCAATTTTACTTTTTATTTCCTTCAGCTTCTGTAAAGCCATCTCATTTCTCATCGCTAAAGTACCACGTTTATTCCTTTTAAATTTTTTGTGCCTTTCATCGTAATACTTAAAATAATAGCGTTGAATTATTAATGCAGCTTTCCATTGTAATTTGTTCGTTTCTTTAAGTATTCTTAATTTATTTATTTTCATTTGAAAATGTGAAGCAAACGAAAATATTCTAATAATTGTTAGAAACTGCTCAGTTCGTTTGACATTCTTATATGATTTATTCATCATATGCTTTTCAACTTTGCCTCCCCTCTCTGAGTCTTTTTTAATTTTTTCTACTAACTCAAGATTAGATTGTTCTTTTTCAAGCTCTAATTTCTTCTTGTGCAATAATACCCGTTCAAATTTTTCTTCGGCGGTCAATGAAATTTTATTTATATTACCCAAATTTCCATCATTGATAACTTTTAATGATTTGGTTTTATACGCTTTGACTTTCTGTAATAAACGGGAATATGCTGTGTCATTGTTACGATATGGTCCAAATAATGTATCTTCAATTTCTTGTTCTCGAGGCGAAAGCTTTATTTCACGTGGAGAAATTAAATTTACTTTGTTATTAATGTTTTTTACTTCCTTAGTACTTTTGTTAGTGCTTTTACAATTATCTCGATTACAAAGAAATTCAGTTCGTTTCTGCTCTCGTTCAAGTGACTCTTGAGTAAATATTTGTTTCTTGACCTTTTTCAAATAAAATGGTGTCGTTGTTTCATCAGCTAAAAATATTTTTACTGCTTCTTTATCATTAGAATTTTCATCATGTAACCACCTTGTATAGAGAGCGGAAATACGCAATGGTTCACTACTCATTTATAAGCAATTCGAGTAGGAAGTTACGTACCGTGTCCCAAGGGAGAATCGAATTCCCAGAAACTCTGTTCTGTTTTGTTACAGGTTAAGTAAGTTTTAAAAAAAAACTATCGCAACAGTCAAGACTCGCGAGTACAACTTTTTTCTACCAACTGTACCGGTACCACTTTGTATTACCGGACAAATTTTAAATGTTATATTTATTGCAAATATTTTAATAATAATCTTGTTTTTTTCTATATTACATTAGATCCTAGGACCTATATAATATAAATGTCATCATCTAATAAAATTTATTCGGTACCGGTTAGTAAACTTGAACAACTATGTCCGAAACAAGGTAATTCAACATGATGTCGGTGAAATAAGTAGCATATATCTCTTATTATAGACAGATGTTACTTCTAGTGTTGTTGTTATTACTATATTGCAATCATAACTTTTCCATCAAGTGGATCTCCAGTGTAAAATCGTATAATAATGTGGCAAGGAGACAGACTGAGATCTATGTTGGGATGCTAACAAATGATATAAAAACTATGGAAATAAATGGAAATAGTAGCAATATAAAGCGCTTTAAGCAATCTAAATATAACCCGGTAAAGAGATTATTAAAGCCCTCAGAAAATAATATAAATATAATAATAGGATTACGTAATGTGACAGTGGCAGATAAATCTGTAAATAAAATTCCTCGTACAGTTGAAGTTAGTAATATATTAAAACAAATGATTGATATATCTAGAGTAGGTAATCCAGACAATGTAATGAAATATTTTGATCAACTAGACAAATATTATGCCAGTAATTCTAATACATTTAGTAAAAAGTCAATTGGTTATCATTTGAAAGATTGGAATAAAATTATCAAAGAATTAGGAAATAGGGGTCATTTAGATCAGTGTGATAAAGTAATAGAATACATGATAAAAAAGAAAATATCACCATCATTAATTACATACACTACCTTAATCGCAAAAGCTGCAACATGGCAGAATGTTTATAAAGCTGAATTATATTTTAATCGCATGTTAGCAGATAATATTGAACCAGATATTCAAGCATATAATAGTCTAATAAATGCTTACGCTAAAGTTAAAAACACTGAAAATGCATTTAAATTATTTGAAAAAATTCAAAGTTTAAAAATTAAACCGAATATAATAACTTTTAATACTCTTATAGATTTATGCGCCCGAAATGCAAATAGTACTATGGCAATTGAAATATTACAAACTATGCAAGAGGAGTATAAGATTGTACCTGACGATTTTTCTTATGCGTCCGTTGTTCATTCTTTTTGTCAAGAGGGAAAGATTACAAATGCGGTAGAATTTGTAGGCAATATGATAAGTTTAGGTATAAAACCTGCTAATATCACATACTCTGTATTATTATATGGATTGGGCAAATATGGTAATATTGATGCCGCATTTAATATCATTAAAAAGGTAAAGCCAAATGTTATTATGATGTCATCATTGATACATGCATGCGGTTTAAATAATGAATTAGATTTAGCACTACTGTTATACAATGAAATGCTGAATTCTACTAATTCAATAACAAAACCCAATAGTATAACATGCTCTTCTTTGATTGATGTGTTTTTGAAAGCTGGGAAAATAGATGTTGCATTCAAAATTATCCAAGACATGAAACATTTCGGCATTAAATTAAATGAAGTTACATACACTTCTATTATAACAGAACTTTCCAGATTGAAGCAGTTGGATCAAATTGTAGAAATATTAAGTTTAAGAAACGACGAAGCGATGTTAAGTAATGATGAAATTATTCTTGAGAGTGATAATAATATCGAAAGTGATAGTATCACACAAGAGTATAGTATAAACTTATCGCCAATATTTCCTCAATCGGCAATAACAACAATAAATAGAGGATCAAATAATACAAATAATAATAAACCTGAAAGATACAATAATTTAATAGATGAATATGAATTGAAAAAAAGCTCCGGGATACGTCCAAACGTGACTGATTATCACAATTTGATTGAATCTATTTATAATTATACTTTAAATATCAATCATCTGACTAAAGATGTTGTATATCAGACGAAACACATGAAATACGATGAGTTATTTCGGCTCTATTTAGTATTTCAAGAAATGAGAGCATCTGGCATAAAGCCTGACACGGGAGTATTTAATACTTTAATTAATGCATGTGCTGTTGCTGGTGACATCGAAAAGGCATTAGAAACGGTACAAGTAATGCAGTCTGAGGGAATATCACCCGATGTAATAACATACACATCATTGATTAAAGCTTGTGTAATAAATGGTGGATCTAAAGTAACTTCAATAGCAGAGGATTTATTTGAAACGATGCAGCAAAGAACCAATCATTTTTCATCATACGTTGAACCCAATGAATTAACATATTTACATTTAATGAATGCTCATTTACAAAATAAAGAGAAAATTAATACAAGACGGATATGGGAGCTATACGATGAAGTTAATAGAAATTTAGGATTAAAAGTATTTAGTATTCAGATATATCGGTGTTGCATCCGTGCTGCTTATCATGATCAAAATATAAATAAAGCAATAGATGTCTTAAATGCTATAAGATCAAATAATATGTGCAAATATGACAATTATTGTTGGTCTTTAGCAGCAAATATATGCTCACTAAAAAATTTGAAAGCTGAAGAAAAAGTAATAAGAGATGAAATGCTTCTTATTGAGAACAACAAAACGATTTAATTTCGTCTTTTTTTTGACACCCTTTTGATCAAAATTTGATGCAAAAATTTATCATTTTCTGTAATGATACTAGCGTAGGTAAGAAATACTTCAATATTCGTCCTCGAAGTATTAGTCAAATTGAAAAAATTGAGTATCTTCGCCGCATTCAAATTTTTATTATCTATTACTTCTTGAGTAAGTAAAACTTCTACTCTCGACAATTCGATTTCATTAACGTTTTCAAATAAGCAAACAAGTAATATTTCTATTCCATTTTCATTGATTTCTTGGGCATATGCTAGTGGATTGTCGGTGCACAAATGAAGTATTATTTTTATTAAGATTGAAGGGTCATGGTTAATTATTCTGCCTAGGTATAATTTCGCCGTCGCTTGTACCTCGGGATCATAATTTAGCAATATAGGTAAACTTATTGCCAAAAAGTAGTCGTTAGTCATTGAACTACGAATGCTTTCATCAATAATATTCAAGTATAACACCTTTAACAAATACATCGCCAATATTTTACCTTTTTTTGATGTTGATTTGATACTATTATATAACGTTATGATTGGTATGTTGGATTTATTTGTTTCGTATAATACAGACCACGATTGAAAAATTTGTAAACGGAAGTACACCGATTCATCATGTTCAATATTACTCACAAGTATACATTCTAGCCAAGGTAGCATAGAATCACGAAATGAGATTGATCTTTTCATGTACTCAACCAGACAAAGAAATGCAGCAACTCGAATATTAGTATTAAAATCAGCCTTTTTTACTAGCTCCTCGAAAATCTTCCAATACTTATGGTATATAGTGCTACATGCTACCGATTCTTCAAGGCGTATGATTAGATTTTTGTGCATTTCCTCATTGATATCTTGTTGTAATGTATAATTTGCAAAGGTAGAATTCATCATTTTATTGCTGGTATTTGATTTAATAATCATGCTAGCATTATTCCTCATGACATGAAGAAACATGTGAATAAATTTTGTAAGCTCGATTTCACCATTATCAGAATAACAGTTATCAAGGAACATTGGAATTTGATATAGGATTTGTGATATGAGCTTGCTGTTTGTACATGCAAATGACAACCTTACAATCCAAGGCATTGTAAGAAAGTTCTTCATGAGCTGGGGAATGCATCCTGAAATGATGTTAATATCAATTGGATTTAATTTCATACCAATATCGTCAATCATTTTAAACCAAAATATTATACTCAACGACAAATAAATTGGCGGATCTGATAATGAGCATTTCTCGATGACTCGTACAAAAGTGGAAAACAATTCTGCTAGCTGTGTGGAATAAAATGGTTTGCTCTCATTCTGATTAGCTACTGCAGAAGTAAGTAAAAGTGACAAAGCACTCAAATTTATAACCTTTTCAATCGTTATGTTACTACTTTTAGTTTCTTCGTTAATAATTTGTGAGGAGTATTGCACTAATAATTGATCATCTAAAATTTCAATAATTTTTTGCGTAGATTTATACTGCATAGTTTCAAAAATGTCAAGCAACCAAACTGTGTTTCTGTTGGAATAGAGATCAATATACGTAGTGACAATAGACGACGATTCATTCATTATATAATTTAAATCAAAGCTCGCATTATCAGGATTAATCAGCTTCTTATCTCGCTTGTTTAATATCAGCAAAAGGTTTACAGCTAAATGATTGCTATTCAAAATTTGTTCCATAACTGCTGTAACTTTTGGATTAGCACTAACCTGATGATCATCATTCCAAAGTATCAACAATTTTGACATGACATATTTGTTGAATACAACAATATATTGTTTTTCATACATTTTAGCTTCAGTATCATCCATGGAATTATTAATACGACTCGATTTTGAACAGTTTAAATTAATTTCAGAATTCAAAATATTTATTGCGTCATTATAACTTGTATTGGCATCGAATTGCCTCTTAAATAAATTACTTTGGACGATAGTTTTTATTAACATTAAGCATCTTTCAAATGTCGATTTATTCGACGTTGTAATAAATCTAGATATGCAAATTACAATAGGGCTTAAATATTGTATACATTCTTCAACTATGACAATTTGTATAACATTTTTTAGTGATATAAACGATAAATTCAAATCTTTCTCTTCTAGACATATGAGGATTAATAGATTTATTATTGTTCTTATATCGCCAGCGAATATTAAATTAATTCTTAAATGTAAAAGAAAATTAAGAATAATCAAAACAACTTTTTTTGTTCCAATCTTCTGCATATTATGACAACACCATGCTACAATTTCATTCCAGGTGACAAATACAAGTAACAATTTATTTGATGTAGCATAATCAACTAGTGCACTAATTAGATAAGACGAAATATCAAAATTAAACATATTTTCATTTGTAGCGAATATCATAATCTTTAGAGCATTTGATTGACTCAATGAATCATTAAATAAATGTGTCATCACTATTTTTGCTTGTTTCAATGTTGAACAAGCTAACAGGTCTTCAATTGTTGCAGACATCTTGATTTTAAAGCTGCTATCGAATCTTGTGAAATTAGTATTTGTTCTGCAGTGTCATGTTCCGATTTTTATCTGCATAGGTTTTTTAAAACTTAATAAATTTTCGGAGTCGAGACTCAAGGCACGCGGGAAATATACCCTTCGTTTGGTTTACTTGATCCTCTGAGATTAATGGAATTGACAGTACGAGTAAGAACAAATCTTGGACAATATCGGGTTACTTTAAATGCAGCAGATTTATCTTTAATTGAAATAAAAAAAAGAGTTGAACAACAGTATAATGTTAGAATTATTTCGAATTTTTCATTATCTCCAACAGGTGAAGAAATAACTGAAGAGGCAATAAAATTGCAAAATATAGAGTTGTTATATTGCCGTTGTGAAAGTAATGATAATACGAATTCTGGAAAGTCTACCAGTGATTCTAAAATACTGATAAAAAAAGGAGAAATAGTAAGTAAATCAAGTAAAACTAAAGCAACTCTATCATTATCATCTAAACCAAACAAAATAAAATCAGTTAAAGTTACCAGCACCACAGAAGATATTGCAAATGATCTGATAACTGCTGTTAAAGGAGATAGTGATAAAAAATCGAAAATTCTACGAAAATGCTTTGGTGATGCTTTAATGAAACAATATGATGAAACACAAGCTATATATCGTTTAGACGCTGGCTTAAATAATCAGTATCAAATTAAAATTTCCAATAATCATCGTATATTTGGTTTGTTAGAATCATTTACTATGACAATAAATTATCACGGTGATAAAAATGAATATACAGATGTAATAGATTTGATACCATTACCGTTATTGAAAGAATGTATAAAAGCTGGATATGAGTCTAATAAGGATAATGAAAGCCATGGGAAAGAAATATTAAAACCAATTAATTTGTCAAAAATATCACCAAGAATTTTTTGGAGTATCATTCAATTATATAAAAGCAGTCAAAATTCATCCAATAATCAATCATTCATTCAAGCATATAAAGACATTTTTCCTGATTTTTTGTCGGACGACTTATCATTTTTATATGATAGAAGATTAACATTATCTGAAAAAGCATTGGAAAATAAAAGACAACAAGACGAGAAACAATTAAAGAAAGCACAAGAAGTGGAGAAAAGGAAAAATAAGAAACAGAAGACCCAAGAACTTAACGAACAATCATAATTTACCTTTAAAATGTGAAAAATGTAACCTAATGAACCAATTAAAAATATCAAAATAATTGAAAAATGATAATTACACGTGTAATGGTAAAAGATTACTCATGTTAACCTTAATGATTTCCTTGACATAAACACTGATTTATTTCAACTTTAGTCGAAAAATCATAATTTGGTTCCTACTGGACCACGTTCCTACTGTATCAGTAAAAACTTTAATAAAGTGTTTTGAGATGTTACGAAACAAACGAACTCATTTAGCCTTTGATTCAATAAGTCACGAAATGATTACCCAAAGTGGGACTTCCGCACTACGGCAGTGCAAAAAACAGATACGATGCACCGGTACTCATTGCAAAAACCAGAAGCTGGAAGTTGAAGGCAGAATCCATCAGATTCCATGATACAATAAACAGACAATATAATCTCTGATATATAGCTACTGATTTTGGCGAAGTGGTAATTTTTCTCTTGTTCCATTCAATATGGAAGGCCCAAATAAAAGAGTAAAAGTTAGTGATTTGGCTTCATCTAATTCAGTCATAGTAAAAACTTCTTGGACTCAATTATACGAATCTATATTAAAACCAATTGAAAGTGATGAAGATGCTATGGAAAAAATTGCTTTAGAGTGTTTCTCCATTAATTTGTCATTGTCACCTGAAGATCTTGTTAAATTGAAAGGTTTAATTCATGCTACTAGATTAAAATATAATGATGTAATGTATCATTCTTTTAAACATGGATTACACGTGCTTGTCAATTGTGCCAAAATTTTGTATGAACATCAAAAGTATATTGATGATATTGATAATACTAACAATAAATTTACTCAGTGTCAAATTTATGCTACTATATTTGCAGCATTAATCCACGACATTGAACATTTAGGTGTTTTTAATTCTACACTGATAAGCAATAGACATGAATTAGCGATACTTTATAATGATCAAAGTGTTGCCGAAATGAGAAGTTTAAATATTGGACTTAATTATTTATATGACTTTGATATATTAAACAATCTCAGTGAAAATGAATTGAAAGATTTCCGAAAGTTAGTAATCGATTTAGTCCTTAGTACTGATATTGTTGACCCTATTAGGTATAATACTATTCATCTATTTGAATTTAAAATAATTTATGTATTTTATAGGTCATTATATTATAACAACAATACTGAAAAAAAATCAAATACAGGTAGTCTAATGACTATATTAAAATTGTCTGATGTAGGTAGCAGTACTCAAGACAAAAATAGCGCATTTACTTGGACACAACGATTCTATCATGAACAGTACGCAGCACATAAAAACTACAATCAATCCAGGTTTGACTTATCAATAGTTTTTACCATTATTTTGCACTTTTACCTTGAAATTTATTATTTCTATAGAAATGGAATTGAGAAATTTTATACATATCAAGTTGAATATCTTGAGCAACATGTATATGATTTAGTATTAAAAATTAGAGACTTGGCTGTTGATAATTTTATATCTCTAGAGTTTGCAGATGAAATATTTTTGAATTTAAATAATAATATAGATGTTTGGAAAAGTAATGGAGGAGAATTGTGCGAAAATTGGAAGAAACAACTGCTATGATGATGTCAAACATCGTATATATTACAATTTTATGTGTTATAAGTTTAGTGTGTATATAAACAAAGTGACAATTATTTTACTATTGAAAAGTTTTTTTCAAGCTCAACATTCCTGTCCCTCTACAAAATCCACAACCAACTGTTGTCATACCTACACAAATTGAACACTGTATCGTTTGGTTATTATCACCCATTCTAATCTGACCTGAACCTTTGCATAAGTAACATGAAAGTCTACCAACACCAGAACATTTGCCACAAATATTTGCTTTTGGATTAAAGGCACCACCAACTTGGCCTTTACCTAATTTTGCATTAAGTGCAGCAGTCTCCCATTGTGGTCGAAATTCTTTTTCCCAATTCCCTGAAAACCTAGCCATAGGATCATTATCATTATCTTCAACTATGACGTCTTTACTATCATTATTACTGCCTATTCGTTTAACTGATTTTCTCATTCTCCCAACATCTACTACCATTTCATTCATACCTGCAGGAACAGAACATTTACTAGAACAAGCTCTAATCGTTGCAAATCCATCCCTTGGATTGGTATTTGTTTTTATAGCTTCTGGATCTTGTACTTCACATGTACACGAACCACACAAACCAGTTCTACATGCTCTAGGTAAATTAATACCACATTTATCTGCAACATTTAGTAAATTTGAGCCCACTTCGGCATCTATGACAACGTCTTTTCCTGTAGGTGTATTGATAAATCTTACTTTCAACATTTCAATACTTCCATCGTTACCTTCAATATAATTTGCACCATTTTGAGTCCACTCTGGTACTGACAATTTTCTAATTACTCTTCTACTTTTGAGCTGATTAATAGCATATGCATTAACATCACAAATTGTGAGCGCAAATATGGTAAAGGAGATAAATAAACTTATAGAGAGCATTGTTTTAAATAGAAATATTACTTTCTAATGTTACCACACGGAATTGAACCTTGTTATAATAAAATGAAGCACTCAGATTGTATTTTGTACAAATTAATGCTCGGTATGCTATTAGTACCTAATGAGTGGCATCAAGTCAAATGACTCAAATGTGTCACTTCAAATGTGATGTGTGTGTGCTTATGTCACACTTTTGTTCACAACTAATACCGGCACCGATACCCTCAAAGTAATGCGTCGTAAAAAAGGATAAATAATTTTACAAAGAGACAATATATCTACTCAAGTCTTTTCAACCAATCACACAACCAAAAATCATTATCCCCATAGGGTGTTTCATAACTACAATATTTTACACCACCACAAGGATGAAACCAATAATTAAATGCCATATGGGTTCCAGATGATTTAACTTCATGAAACCATCCAGCAGGAATAAAAAGTCCTTCACCTTCTTTGAGTGTAACTTCAATTTTTTTATTCTTAATTGAGTAAAATAATGGAAATTTTGCTTTAAGATCTTCATCACTAAGTGTCAAGTCGACTAATGAGAAATTATTTGGATCGGATTTAGAATTAGCTATTTTATTTTTATTATCGCTGGCATTATAATTACTTTTTCGTTTATGATTGTAATCTCCATTTCCAACTGAAACATTTTCACTAACATCTCCATTACTTTGACAACTATTTTCATCATCAGCATCATCATCATCATCATCATCGTAATCATCTTCATCCCAAAAATCATTATCAGCGATTTCTGCATCCAGAACACCTTCTAAAGCTTTATCTACTTCATCATCTATTTCGTCATAAAGTACACTGTTATCACAATTCTCAATATTGACCAACTTTTTCAATGCCTTATCTAAGTTTAAAGATGCTATATGGGCAGCATTTGAACTAATATCTGTTCCATCAGCATTGGTAGGTCGTTGTCCAACATAATTGATCCTGCCATTTTTGTGTATTTTATCAATGGTGCCAACAGTATACATATTTGGTGCATGATCAAAATGATAAAGCAAAATTTTTTTTTCACCCTTTAATAAAATATACAAATTATCATGAAAATCATGATGTAGACGAGAACTACTTGGATTATCAGGTGATGAATATCCCATCCATAAATTAAAATTTTGTGGAATAAGATTACCCATTAAATTTGGAATGATATCAAAATCACTCAATAGTCCATCAATCGGAGGAGAAAACAACGATGGCAAACCTTCTTCAGTATATAAAAGCTCTTGAGTTGTTACATATACTTTTTCATTTTCGTCTTTCACTAAGTTTACAAAATCTTCAAAAAGCATCTCTGTCTCATTACCATTTCCATATGTTTCTTCTGTACTACTTCGTCTCTCCACTCTTACACTATATTTTCCACATTTCTCTTTCAGGTATTCAAAATTTTTCCATTTCATCATTCCATCACATTGTAATGTATGTGATGACAACTTACAAGGTTGTCGAGGATGTACGAATTTTGTGAAAAAATCTTGTGGACTTATATTAGTCACTTCTTCAATTTTAATTTCATCCATCATAATACAAAATACTACTTTAAATTTCACTGTTCATATCAATCTTTCAACGCAAAACTTTTATACTGTCCATTACCTTACCTTAAGTACTGTAATGCTGTTGCTGAACTTGTAAATCAGCGCTTGAGCTATGCTCGTTGTTTATCTTGACCAACACGGTATTTTCGTCGAAATTTTTCGATCCACGATCTTTTTTTTGGAAGATAGAGAGCTACCAAAGGTACGATGGAGATACAGCCGCGATCTGATGCAATAGAGTTATATGCAGATATATTGCAACTGAATAATATCTCGGATGACGAAATAATTAAAGAACTGATTGATATATGTGTTGATTTTCTAGTTGATGGAACAAATTCAGATTTTCAAGAAAAACTTACTAATTTTGGTAGTAAACGTTCCATGAGTATAAATGTACTAAAAGTAATAGTTAGAAGTTTGTTACTGCTTCTTCAAGAAGGTATGAAAGATGGTGTGACTTTGATCGAGTTAGAAAAGAAATGTAATTCTTATAATATCTTACCACGATTAACTACTTTAATCATTGATATATGGTCCAAACGTACAAAAGAAATTGTGCACAATTTAATTACAAGAACTGTCACCTCCAATGAATTAGTTGATCTGGATTGGACATTTGGTGTGACAGCATCAACCGATGATTGTGATCAAATTGGTAAAACGTTTTTACATTTAAAATTAACACTAGATACTTCTACTGGCATTAAACCAATATTTTTAGAGCTATCATTAGACCAATTTTATAACTTATTAGGGAAACTTTCTAAGTGTAAAGCACATATTGATTTTTTATTAAACAACAACTAATATGCATTAAAAATCAATTTTAAGTATATGTAGATATTTAACTTACTGTAAAAAACAAATAAAATATATAACAATTATGTGCTGTATCGTTAAGGGTTTTCTTTCGTTCTCTTATCAGGATCTATAACAGATTCATCCTGTCCAAAGTAAGATTTTGTGGTTGACCATGATACCAATATGCGTCTACCTATTCCACATAAAACAGTATTATGCAATGCATTCATCGCACGTTCAGCATCGTTGTATTCTAAATATCTAACAATTGCAAATCCTCGGTAAAGCTTGGTTTTCAAATTCATAGGGTAATATATACTACTTATCTCTCCAAATTGCTTAAAAATGTCTCGTATATTTTCTATAGGTATTGAAGGCGAAATATCATCAACTCGTAAATTGAATGTTACTTCAACGTCTTTAATTTCCTCCTCTCGTTTTACAACATGATGTTGTATTGGCATTGATGAGTCAAATTTTGTGATAACAATTACTTTTTTGTCCAATGATTCATTAGTCATATAACCTGTATCTTGGGTAAAAAAACTATTTTGAACTGCCATCACTACTCTAATTTCTTTTCCATATAAATATCGACCATCCATTTGATGAATTGCATTTTCAGCTGCCTCTTTTGTATAATAACGAATAAATATATATTGACATGGAACGATACTTCTTCCCAAATCTGCTGGTCGGTATAAATCACCTATTTCACCGAACTGACTAAAATGATTTCGAATAAAATTTGTTGGAACTTCTGGGGAAACTCCTGATAGTCGGATCGTAAATAAATCCTCCAAGTCAAATTTAACTTTAGCATGACCATTGGTCATCAGTTTCCTGCGATATAATCTTGCTTCTTTAGGTCCTCCTTTACGAGGAGATCCAATTCTAATAGTGCCCACAGGAGGTGATATATTTTCTTCTGTATGAAACATATTATGGGTTATTTTATTTCATCAACAACCAAGTGTCCAATAATACCGTATGGACAATTCCAGATTTGGCGAATCGCGATTCCTGTTCTCCTGTTCGTAACGTTATGAAAATAATTTTGGGACCGGAAGTTGAACTTTCTGGAAGTTCAAGAGTTCTAAAAGAATAGCATTAGAATTAAAAAAAACTGTATAGAATATACAAGTCTATTAATTGAACATTAAATTAATTTTCTCTATTAAAATAAGATTCATCAAATATTTTTAGAGCGTAAATAGATCGTGTTCTGGTGCAAGATAATTATTAATACTTCATCTTTTGTGTATGCATGGATAATTTCTGCAATTTATCACTAAGTACTTTTAAAGCGTCGCGAATAACTTCGGTAGAAGTTAAAGCACCAGTTGTTTCCACTGTAAATTTAAACTTATCTGGATTATGTTTAATATCTACAGCTAATTTACTTTCAGGAAATCTACTTCCAGGAGTTATTATATAATCTTCGGTAGTATAAATACATTCCTTGCAGAATATACAATCATTCGGATTAAGTACAACAACACTCTTAGTAGTATCGTCTAATCCAAACACATTTTGAGGACAGCATTCTACTAATCCTTTTTTTTGCTCTTCAGTATATTGATCTAATCTGAGTAAATATAAAATAATAATTAGGACAATTAAAATAAATTAAATCAAAGGGAACTTACATATCTTTATTTAATTTAACCACTGGATCATATTTTAGTGCAACTGTCGCTACTGGAGAAAACTTGGCGTGTTCTTTCCCAATACCTTTGTATGCAATAGCCTTCAATTTCAATCGTTGACCAGGTCCAATTTTTATTATAGAAATTCCATCATCATGTGAAGATATTTGCTCTTCCAATTCATTTACGAAATGGGCAGGGGTTACATCTGCATCTACACATTTTAAATGCTTTGAAGTAATCGAATATGATGGCTCTTCTATTTCAGATATTGACTGAAGCCTCAAAAAATTATAATCTATATCAAGCTCAAATGTAACAGTACATCTACCACATTTACCTTCCTCGCAATTACAATTATGAAAAAAATTGTATTCTTTCATATCTCTTGGTGCCCTCAATGGAATTAATCCTAATCTTAATGCGATCAATTCATCCCTTAATGGTGTGGTATTTATTTCAATTTCGACAGAGTCTATACAAATGGTGGGAACTTCTGCAATCATAATTCGACGAAGTGTGTTGGCCATACTTATGTCAGTATTAGTCAATTCAAAAACAGCATCTGATTTACTTATTGATAATATTTTAAGCTTAGGATTGCGACTGTACGGCATTTTGTATAACCAACGTTTCGACTACGACTGAATTTACTATACCAATTAATAAGCTTTTCTTTCTAGTTATAGTTTTTTCAAATCAGGCGTGAGATACCAAATATTTTTTTTCCAAGAACCAAGCATGCGAAGGCCATGAAGATCCGCCTAAGGCCGTATTAATTACATCAAACAAATGTAAAATCATTAATTCGTTAGTTAGTATTTCGCAACAATTCCTTCAAGAGTCATTTGGCTCTCTGGATCAATAAATAAATTTCATCATCTTACTTTCATTCATTACGAAATGGTGATAATATATAAATGACAATCCAAATAAATTTTGAAATTTATGGAAATATCCACAGGTCAATCTTTAATACAATGTATAACTTATTAAAAATCGTTTCTTGTACCGGTCCCACTGACATCATTTGATCGATGAATCGACGATGATGACACTCATCACTAGGTAGAATAAAAAAAAATATCTAATCATGTTACGATCTCGTGACGATTTATGCCTGGCCAGTCGAATTGTGATTAAAGCTGGCACATCTGTCGTTTCTACTCCAGATGGTTATTGTTCCTTGTCACGTATGTCTGGTATAGTCGAACATGCAGCTGAGTTAGTACGTGCTGGGAAAGAAGTACTTATAGTTACCTCAGGCGCAGTTGGTGTCGGTAAACAGAGACTAAGAAAGCAATCTATGTTAAAACAATCTATGTCTGATATTTTATCACAGAAAAATGGTGCTAGCAATCCTACAAGTATTCCCATTGCAAACGGTAAAGTTTCATTCAGTAGTGCATGCGCTGCTGCAGGTCAAGTTGCACTAATGCAACTATATGAAACTATGTTTCAACAATTCGATATCCCAACATCGCAAATTTTAGTCACTGCATTTGATTTTACATCACCCGAAAGACGTAGAAATATTCAGTACGTCCTATCGCAGCTTTTAGCTTTAGGAATAGTACCGCTTCTTAATGAAAATGATGCCGTTTCTGCTAATCAAGGGTATCAATTATTTGGAAATTCATTTTCTGACAACGATTCTCTCGCCTCAATGGTCTCAGTCGAAATGTCAGCACAATTACTTATATTGTTAACAGACGTTGCTGGAGTATATGATAGACCCCCAAACGATCCTGATGCGACCTTGATCGATATTTTCTGTAAATCTTCAGAGTTTAAAATTGGAGAAAAATCGTTACAGGGGAGGGGAGGTATGGGTGCCAAAGTCGATGCCGCATTAAATGCTGTATCCGGTGGTGTACAAGCAGTAGTAATTGCCGCAGGTGGTGACACTAATGTTATAGGGAAAATAATACGCGGGGAAAAGGCGGGGACTCTATTTCTGTATAATAACGAGCCTGTACTTACATCGAATAAAGAATTAGTAGAGAGTAGTGTTGACAAATACAATGAAGCTACAAGTGATATTCTAAATGAACATTTAAATGCGGAAGAACTTGCGAAAAATGTTAGGATGGGTGGTAGACAATTACAGGCTTTAGACAGTGAAGAGAGAGAAAGAATATTAGATGCAATTGCCGATGAGTTATGCAACAGGGAAGAAGAAATATTATGTGCAAATGCACTAGATATTACATTGGCTCAAGATAAAGGTTTAAATGGATCATTAACAAGTAGATTGCAGTTAACAAGTGAAAAAATTAAAACATTAGCCTCTGGAATTCGATCAATAGCGAAACTAAATGATCCTATTGGGGACATTTTGAATAAAATTGAGTTGGCACCTGATTTAATCCTCGACAAAATTAGCTGTCCAATTGGTGTTTTGCTAGTAATATTTGAAAGTAGACCTGATTGTTTGCCTCAAATTGCAGCATTAGCGATTAAGTCTGGTAACGCTTTATTACTTAAAGGTGGTAAAGAAGCAGAAAAAAGCAATCAACTATTATTTAATATTATTTCAAATACAATTTTTAAAGAAAGTTTTGGAAAAATTAAAACGAATCCATTAGGGCTGATTACAAGAGCCAATATACCATCACTACTAAAGCTAGACAATTTGATAGATCTTGTTATTCCTCGGGGATCTAATGAACTAGTCCGGCATATTAAGGAAAGTACAAAGATTCCGGTATTAGGACACGCCGCAGGTATATGTCATATTTATATTGACGAATTTGCAGATTCTGTCAAAGCTGAAAATATCTTGCTTGATGCCAAGACAAGCTATCCTTCGGCATGTAATTCTGTCGAAACGTTATTACTACACGAATCAAGTTTAAATAACGGTGTTGCTGATAAGTTATTGCGATCTTTGCGTGCATCAGGAGTTGTTATTTATGGCGGTACCCGCGCTGTAAAACTCGGACTGACTGAGCGAGCAGCTATAAATTTCGCACATGAATACAGCGATCTTTCTATAACTGTTGAAGTAGTATCTTCTTGTATTGAAGCAGTAGAACACATTAATAAGTATGGCAGCGGACATACAGAATGTGTAGTAACCGAGGATAAAAATACAGCTGAATTATTTTTACGCTCTGTTGATAGTGCTTGCGTTTTTCACAATGCATCTACAAGATTTGCTGATGGTTATAGATTTGGATTAGGCGCAGAAGTTGGAATATCAACGGGTAAAATCCACGCTAGAGGTCCTGTGGGTATTGAAGGACTTATGACTACAAAGTTTTTATTGCGTAGTACTGTCGGTCACAGTACCAATGAATTCACTGGAGAAAATTCCAAACAATATTCCCATCGAAAGTTAGAGATTTAATGACAAGTTTGTAAATATTATTTATATTAAGTTTTAAAACTCTGCATTTTTAGGTACTCTTGGGAATGGAATCACATCGCGTATATTTTCTAAACCAGTTATAAACATAATAAGCCTCTCAAAACCCAATCCAAAACCAGCGTGTGGTACTGTACCATATCTACGTAAATCGGCATACCACCAAATATCTGATGGTTTCATACCACTTTCAACACATCTTGCCTCTAAAACGTCAAGACGATCTTCTCGTTGAGACCCACCAATAAGTTCACCTATCTTAGGGACCAAGATATCCATAGCAGCAACTGTGATATTATCATCGTTTAATTTCATGTAAAATGCTTTTATACCTCTTGGATAATTTATAACAATTGTTGGCTTCTTATATATTTTCTCTGTTATGTATCTCTCATGCTCAGAACCTAAATCGTCTCCCCAGTTAGGATAGCGCTCAAACAATGCATTACCAAGAGCAATTTCCTTTTGCAACAAAGCAACAGCTTCAGTGTATGTAATGCGAGCGAATTCATTCTCTACGACATTAGATAATCTACTTCGTAACCCTTTTTCTCCATTTGGATATTCGTCTTCAAAATATGCTAAATCATCTGCACAATTTTCTAATGCATATTTAGTACAGAACCTAACATAATCTTCGGCTAACGCCATATCATCAGATAAATTAGCAAAACAAATCTCAGGTTCAATCATCCAAAATTCTGCTAAATGTCTTGAAGTGTGTGATTCTTCAGCACGAAATGTAGGACCAAATGTGTACACATCTGACAAAGCACATGCGTGTGTTTCAACATTTAGTTGCCCAGATACAGTTAGACATGTTCTTCGACCGAAAAAGTCCTTCGAAAAATCAACATTACCCTTAGTATCTTTTGGAATGTCAGTTAGTTTAGCATGATCAGGTAATAGTGTTGTTACGGCAAATTGTTCACCAGCACCTTCACAATCAGCACCAGTTATTAGAGGTGTGTGAACGTACACAAATTTTCGTTCATAGAAAAATTTATGGGTTGCATACGCCATTGCATTACGTACACGCATTGCTGAAGAAAAGAATTTTGATCGAATCCTTAAATGAGCGATTTCACGTAAATACTCTAGTGAATGAGCCTTTTTTGACATGGGATAATTTTTTCCACTTATCTCTCCATTATCACCTCCATATACTGCACCAAGTAAAATAGCTTCCTTGACATGTATTTCTATATTTTGTCCCTTCGCTGGGGATGCTACAACCGTACCAATTGCGGTTAGTGATGCACCAACACCACCAGAATTACATATAGATTCAAAACCAATCGTTTGGGTGTTTAATACAAGTTGAATACTTTTAACTGTAGATCCGTCGTTTAATTCGACAAATAATATTTGACCTTTTTCAGCAGATCGCGATGTACGGACCCAACCTTGAACAGTGACTTCTTTTCCAAGTGCTGTCTTATGTTCAGCTAACAATTCCTTCATTACGTAACGAATTCGCTTGAATTTGTCTGGAATCGCACTATTTACATATTTGGCAACATCAATCACACGTGGATTGTTATCAATAGTCATATACCATCGATGTATAGATGGGAAATGAGTTAATTTGAGAATAGATAAATTTACAATTGCTCCACATACTGAATATAAAGAGACGTCAGCTGCAGTAATTCTTTCAGAGGCGATGAATGTATTAGAAGACAAATGGCGTTCGAATTCATTAAACGCATTAACAATTTCAACTTTTGCCTTTTCTAAGACTTTGTTTCCATCCAAAAAACTAAGTTGGAATTCAGAGCTTCCATTATTATTGTTGACAACCGCGAGAATTGATTGTAATGGAACCTCTATTTAAATAATTTTGTAATTAGACTTTAAATATAATTAGGGGAATATAAAAAGAATATTACCTATGTTGGTAGAGCAAAAATTTAACCATTTCTCTATGACACTAAGTTCATCACCACCCTTACCATAAAGTAAATTTGACGATACTTTTGAAATAAACTTCATTATTTCTAAATGTTTCGTTACATAAGTTCCATCGGTGGCTTGTAGTGCCATTGATTTACTTTCTGTAACAGGAGGAATACTACTTAGTTCGTTTTCACCACAACTTACAATATCCACTTGGACACCAGAAAGTGCTGCAATAATCAAAACTTTTGCAACACAGTAATCTTCTTTGGCACTATTTAATGTTAAAAGCTTCATCGTCTTCTAGCGATACTTTTTCTTTCTTTGCCACGGTTGCAATGAGGAGGATCCCAACCACGAAAAT
>JACCDO011449887.1_pt1 | contig 22746 bp, 25 predicted proteins | sample 7446101 | NCBI WGS metagenome assembly JACCDO01 (sample SAMN15323440, study PRJNA562643) | freshwater metagenome | isolation source: river surface water | place: USA:Blue River Watershed | collected 2017-08-16
ATTTTGGTCCACAAACCTTTATTCGAATTAATTGTGGCAGTGTAAATGGTTTTTCGAATTGTTCCAAATTCTTTTCGGAAATAGACTCCGGGACTTCGAATAATTTGACTAATAATTATTCTTTCACAACCATTTAAAATAAATGTTCCTTCTTCCGTCATTAAGGGAATTTCACCTAAAAAAATATCGACTTTGGCTCGAATTTTCTTTTTATTTAATTCTTTTAATTTATTTCGCCCTGTATCAATTAAATAATATTCTCCATTAACATATATTTGAATGTTATAACTTAGATTTTTTTTTAAACATTTGTCAACACTAAAATTAGGACCTTTAAATTTAATATCATTTGGATAAAAATAAGTTAAACAAGGAAATGTTTTTTTACCTGTACCTACATGACGAGAAATAAAGGGATTCGGGAAATGAGATAGTTCGTCTGTGATACCATACGATAAAAAGTGATAAAAACTTGCACGTTGTGCTTCCGCTAAATCACCAATATTATTAATAAATAGTTTATTCATAATGGATAGACTAAAGTCTTTATAAGTTTGTATAAAATGGGAACTAATTAAAAGAAATTAAGTTAGTAACTTTGCAAGTACTAACTTAACGGATATTCATTTTAGAAATAAGACCAATTTTTGATTTTTTTCTAGCAGCATTATTTTTATGAAGTACGCCTTTTTTAACAGCTTTATCAATGATACTGTATAGTTTGTTTACTACTAATTTTGTTTCATTTTTAATACTGTTAGTTTCATCACTTGGATTTGCAGAAGATAAAGTTTTAATTTTTTTTGTAAATAATTTAGATAATGTTTTAATAGTTGAAGTGTATCTTCTATTTATCATTCTATTTCGTTTGTTTTGAAGCACTAATTTACGATTTCTTTGTTTTTTATTCATTCTAAATATTTTGATCTTGCAAAAAATAATAATCTTTGTAACGAGTATACCACAATAGTAATAATTTCTAAAAATTCAAAATTAATTTTTGATTTTAAAGACAGAAATTATTTTATTATGTTATAATTTTTTCAAATAAACTTAAATAATTTTATTTACCTAAAGAAATTGATTATAAGCATAGTAAAAGTTTTCATATGGCAAAAAATAAAGGACCACGAATCGTAATCACTCTGGAATGTACTGAATGTAGACAAAATACTGAGAAACGTTCAACAGGTGTTTCAAGATATTTAACGTCTAAAAATAGACGTAATACTCCTGATAAATTAGAAATTTCTAAACATTGTCGTTATTGTAATAAACATACTATTCATAAAGAAACAAAATAAAATAAACGATCATGAATTACTTTAATAAAGATAAAAAAAATAGCAATTGGGCTACAAAACCAAAAAGAACAAATTGGGACCAAAGTTTACGATCAACAACTACAAAAACAACAAAAGTTAAAAAGATTAAAAAAAGTTTACAATATCTATTACTGTTAAAAAAGTTTAAAACAATTGATTATAAAAATATCAAGTTATTAAAAGCGTTTTTAACAAAATACGGTAAAATTCGTGCACGTCGAAAAACACGTGTAAATATTCAACAACAAAGAAAAATAGCAAAAGCTATTCGAAAAGCTAGAGCTGTTGGTTTAATTCCGTTTGTTTGTGATGTAAAAATGTAACTTTTTATGAGAAAAGCGAGAAATAATAATAATTTTATTGATAAAACATTTACCATTATTGCAGATATCATTCTTCGCGTATTTCCTGCCAGTCAACAAGAAAAAAAAGCTTTTTCTTATTATTTAAATGGTTTGTCCGCACAGGATGAAGGGGAATATGCAGAAGCATTAAATAACTATTATCAAGCATTGCAAATTGAAGAAGATTTATACGATAGAAGTATTATTCTTTATAATATCGGTTTAATTTATTCAAAAAATGGAGATTATTTAAAAGCTTTAAAATATTATTATTTTTCAATTTTTATTAATCCCCGATTTACTTCAGCGTTAAATAATATTGCAGTAATTTACCATTATCAAGGTATAAAAGCAGCAGAAAAAAAATGTTATGCTTTATCAGAATCATTACTTCAAAAAGCAACATTTTATTGGACGAAAGTAGTCAAAATCGATCCTAATTCGTATATTGAAGCTTGGAACTGGTTAAAAACTACTCGACGTGTAAAAATTTAATCTTGAATTATAATTTGAAATACGGTTCTATTCTTTTGATTTTGTTAGGTCTTATCTATATATACATATAAAAATAATCAACTCATGAACGGTTTTGTAACACAAATTATTGGTCCTGTTATTGATGTAGAATTTCCAGAAGGAGCATTACCAAAAATTTATAACGCATTAAAAGTTTCAAAAGGTACATCTGGTGAAGTAATTGTAGCTGAAGTACAATACTTAATTGGAGAAAATAAAGCACGTGCTATTTGTATGACATCTACAGATGGTTTAAAGAGAGGAGATACTGTTATCGACACAGGAAATTCAATCACAGTACCTGTAGGAAAAGCAACATTAGGACGCATTTTTAACGTTCTTGGAGAACCTGTAGATGAATGTGGTCCAGTTCCACAAAGCGAATTTTATTCAATTCACCGACATGCTCCAGAATTTGTAGAGTTAGAAACAAAACCAAGTATTTTTGAAACAGGAATTAAAGTTGTTGACTTATTAGCACCTTATCGTCGTGGTGGTAAAATTGGTTTATTTGGTGGAGCTGGTGTAGGAAAAACAGTTTTAATCATGGAATTAATTAATAACATTGCTAAAGAACATGGTGGTGTTTCTGTTTTTGCAGGTGTTGGAGAAAGAACACGTGAAGGGAATGACTTATACGCAGAAATGAAAGAATCAAAAGTTATTGATGCTTCAAACTTTGAAAACTCAAAAGTTGCTTTAGTTTATGGTCAAATGAATGAACCACCTGGAGCAAGAATGCGTGTTGCATTAACAGCATTAACAATGGCTGAATACTTCCGTGACAAAAATAAACAAGACGTATTATTATTCGTTGATAATATTTTCCGTTTTGTTCAAGCTGGTTCAGAAGTTTCAACGTTATTAGGAAGAATGCCATCAGCTGTTGGATATCAACCAACATTATCTACAGAAGTTGGGGAATTACAAGAACGTATTACATCAACAAAAGAAGGTTCAATTACTTCAATTCAAGCAGTATATGTACCTGCGGATGACTTAACAGATCCTGCTCCGTCGAATGTATTCCGTCATTTAGATGCGACAACTGTTTTATCTCGTGAATTAGCTGCAAAAGGAATTTATCCTGCAGTAGATCCATTACAATCAACATCAACAATGTTACAACCTTCCATTGTTTCTGCTGTACATTTTAAAACAGCTCAACAAGTTAGACAAACATTACAAAAATATAAAGAACTACAAGAAATTATTGCAATTTTAGGTATTGATGAATTATCAGAAGAAGACAGATTAATTGTAGGAAGAGCAAGACGTATCGAACGTTTCTTATCTCAACCATTCTTCGTAGCTGAAGTATTTACTGGATTATCTGGTAAATATGTTAAATTAAATGATTCTGTTAATGCATTCCAACGTATTTTAGCAGGAGAATTTGATTCATTACCAGAACAAGCATTCTATTTAGTAGGTGGTATTGAAGACGTAATTGAAAAAGCAAAAACATTAGCGAAATAAAAATCTATTAAAAAATTGAACTAAACATAAAACGTTATAGTTTTATGTTTAGTTTCTATAAATTGGGACCTTTTGGAATCGACATAACCAGTTTATGGACGTGGGTTCAAATCCCACAGGTTCCAATTATAACACCTGTGGCCGAGTGGTTGAAGGCACTGGACTCATAATCCATTTTCGTAAGAACGTCACTGGTTCAAACCCAGTCAGGTGTAATCTTAGAATTTTGTTTTTAATCTTGTTGCTTTACCACTTAACGAACGAATAAAATATAATTTTGCTCGTCTTACTTTCGATGATTGTTTTTTAGTAATCGAAACAATTTTGGGTGAGTGTAATAAAAAGATTTGTTCTACTCCTACTCCAGCAACAGTTCTTCTTAAAGTAAAACTTTTTCCTAAATTACGATTGCTTTTTGAAATAATTAATCCCTCATAATACTGTGTTCTTTCTTTATCTCCTTCTGGAATTAAATATCCTAATCGAACAATATCTCCAACTTCAATTTGATTTGTTTTTGATCCTGTTATAGTGATTGGATTAATAAATTTTGACTCAACGTGTTTGATAAGATCTATTGAAGTACTTTTTTTATTTTGTAAATTTGTTTGATTTTTAATATTATTAATTGTATTCATATTTTAGATTAAGATAACTAAATTATTATTTTCCTCTTAGATTAATAATAATAAATAATTATAATTAAATAAAGGATTGAGAATTAATTTTTTAAACAAGTTTAAAAAATATAGTTTTTGAATTGCAATATTTTTCACTATAAATTAAAAATACATATAATTAATTTAATGAACATAATTTCTATACATAATGAAGAAATAAATTCTACTAGCGAATTTCCAAATAATTTATCAATGTCAAAAAAAATAACTTTAGAAAAACGAAGACGTCACCAAGCTTATACAAAAGTTGATTATCTATTAAGTGCTTTAACTTATTTTGATTTTTTCTCGCGTGATACATTTCAAATTCTTAAAAATTCCATTTTTCTTTCACAACTTTTAGATCAAACGGTTATTCAAAGTGATTTACTTTTAGTTGCATGTTTAGATGAAAAACTAGAACTTTCGAAATTATTAAAGGAATACAACTTAATTCAACCAGAAATTTTAGAAAAAGTATCTAGTCCGAATAATACATTATCGAATAAAAAGTTCCCTCAGATCTTCAAAAATAAGTTTGCTGTATCTTCTAATCTGAAAGAAAAAGAAATTAGTTATTCTTCAGAGTTAAATCAACTTTTTGAAAAAGCAGTTGAAAATGCCTTAAATCGCTTTAAAACTCCTGTAGTGACACCTGATTTATTGTTTATTACTTTAATGGAAGAAAAATCTACTAAAGCGGGTAAATTAATTAAAAAAGAATTAAAAAATGATGCCAATTGGTATTTATTACGATATCGTTTAATTAAAGATTTACATAGTCAAGAAGTTTTAATTCGTGGGGAAATTGCAAAAAACCAACATTACTTTGCATATCTAATGAAAACTCGTTTTTCAGAATTTGATTTTAATAAACTAATTAAAAATGATTTACTAGTAACAGCTGTTTCTTTCTTCAGAAATTCCTTAGTGAAAGAAGTTTTACAACAAAATATATTTAGACTATTATCCAATGAAATTTCAAATTCTATTAAAACAACAAATAAAAGAAAATATTCATAAGATATACTTTTTGTTATAAAATAAAAAGTATATAGGCGAGTGTAGCCAAGTGGTTACGGCAGTGGTTTGTGGATCCACCATTCGCGGGTTCAAGTCCCGTCATTCGCCCTCAAATAATTACTCTAGTTATATGATTTTTGACGTTTTTAACTTTGATTGGTATGATTAACATCATATATTAAAAATATAAACTACATTTAATACAAATGGCACGATATACAGGTCCTAGAATAAGAATTATTAGAAGATTAGGACTGTTACCTGGATTAACACGAAAAAATACAAAAAATCGAACAAAAACTCCGGGTCAACATGGAAAATTAGTTTTTACAAAAACTAAACAAAGATCTTCTTTATCGGATGACTATAGAGAACGTTTACTAGAAAAACAAAAACTTCGTTTCAATTATGGAGTAAGTGAAAAACAACTTATTTCCTATTACAAAGAAGCAAAGCGTAGAAAAGGTTCCACTGGTACTCTTTTATTAGAGTTATTAGAAGCAAGATTAGATTGTGTTATTTATCGTCTTGGATTTGCACCTACAATTCCTGCAGCAAGACAAATTGTAAATCATGGGCACATTTTAGTGAATGGTAAATCAATCAACATTCCAAGTTTTATTTGTCAAAAAAACGATGTAATTACTGTTAAAGAAAAAGAAAAATCAAAAAAATTAATTTCGGATAACTTTGAAACACAACAACAAAAACGAAAACTAATTCAAAGAAGAATGAAACGTGTAAATTTAACGAAATCACGTTTTCACAGTTTATTACCAAAACATTTAGACATTGATAACGAAAAATTAGTTGGAAGTTTCCTTTCTCCAGTAAAACGAAAAGATGTTTTAGTCCGTGTAAATGAATTAAAAATTGTTGAGTACTATTCTCGATAATTTTTAATTTTTTTTGAATCAAATTAAAACACTTATAATAATATTCCAAAGATAGAATGAGGTTAATTAAGTGAAAACTTTTTAGCACTTAGAAGGACTACTGATAAAGTAATCCAATTACTAATTATTAATTATTAATAATAAAACTAAAATGAACGACGCATCAGAAAGAACACGTATTAAATCAGAACGTTACGAATCTGGAGTAATTCCTTACAAAAAAATGGGATATTGGGACGCAGACTATTCAGTTAAAGAATCTGACGTTCTTTGTCTTTTCCGTTTAACTCCACAACCAGGTGTTGACCCAGTTGAAGCTGCTGCAGCTGTTGCTGGTGAATCTTCTACAGCTACTTGGACAGTTGTATGGACTGACTTATTAACTGCTTGTGAAGTATACCGTGCTAAAGCATACTTCGTAGAAGAAGTTCCAAACAAAGCTGAAGAATTCTTTGCTTTCATCGCTTATGAATGTGACTTATTCGAAGAAGCTTCTATTGCTAACTTAACTGCGTCTATCATTGGTAACGTATTCGGTTTCAAAGCTGTTAAAGCTTTACGTTTAGAAGATATGCGTATTCCTTATGCATACTTAAAAACTTTCTTAGGTCCTGCTGCTGGTGTAATTGTAGAACGTGAAAGATTAGACGTATTTGGACGTCCTTTATTAGGTGCTACTGTTAAACCTAAATTAGGTCTTTCTGGTAAAAACTATGGTCGTGTAGTTTACGAAGGATTAAAAGGTGGTTTAGACTTCTTAAAAGATGACGAAAACATCAACTCTCAACCATTCATGAGATGGCGTGAAAGATTCTTATACGTTATGGAAGGTATTAACAAAGCTGTTGCTAAAACAGGGGCTGTTAAAGGTTCTTACTTAAACGTAACTGCTGCTACAATGGAAGACATGTACGAAAGAGCAGAATTTGCTAGAGAAGTTGGATCAGTTATTATCATGATCGACTTAGTTATTGGTTATACAGCAATCCAATCTATGGGTTACTGGGCTCGTAAGAACGATATGATTCTTCACTTACACCGTGCAGGTCACTCAACTTATACTCGCCAAAAAAATCATGGTATCAACTTCCGTGTAATTTGTAAATGGATGCGTATGTCTGGTGTTGACCATATCCACGCAGGTACAGTTGTTGGTAAACTTGAAGGAGATCCAAATGCTGTTAAAGGATTCTATGATACACTTTTATTAAGTACATTAAAAGAAAACAGAGCAACAGGTATCTTCTTTGATATGGATTGGGCATCTTTACGTAAATGTATGCCAGTAGCTTCTGGTGGTATTCACTGTGGACAAATGCACCAATTAACACACTTATTAGGTGAAGACGTTGTATTACAATTTGGTGGTGGTACAATCGGTCATCCAGATGGTATCCAATCTGGTGCTACTGCTAACCGTGTAGCTTTAGAAGCTATGGTTTTAGCTAAAAACGAAGGTAGAGACTACTTAGCTCAAGGTCCAGACATCTTAAAAGCTGCTGCTAAAGATTGTCGTCCATTACAAGTAGCTTTAGACTTATGGAAAGCTATTACTTTCGACTATGCTTCTACAGATAGTTTAGACTTCGAAGCTACTCCAACTAAATCAGCTTCTTAATATTTAAAACTTATTATTTAATTGAAGTATTACCTTTTTATTAACAAACAAACATAAAGGAGTTATTATGGCAAGAATTACACAAGGTTGTTTCTCTTTATTACCTGACTTAACAGATGATCAAATCAAAAAACAAATTGAATATTCAGTAAAATCTGGATATGCAGTTTCTGTTGAATACACTGATGATCCACACCCACGTAACTGTTACTGGGAAATGTGGGGATTACCACTTTTCAACGTTCCAGATGCTGCTACAATTATGTATGAAATCAACGAATGTCGTAAAGCTCACCCTAACATGTATGTTAAAGTAAACGGTTTCAACAACGCTCGTGGTGTTGAATCTACAGCTATTTCATTCATCGTTCAACGTCCAGCTTTCGAACCAGGATTCTACTTAGTTCGTCAAGAAACACACGGAAGAAACATTCAATACACAATCCAAAGCTACGCTGTTCAAGCTGCTGCTGAAGGTTCTCGTTACTAATTCTTAATCCGTAAATTGAAAAAAGATAATAAAATATCTTTTTTCAATTTACCTAGAAATCTTTCTTGATTCATTTTCTATAAAATTAACAAACTAATAAAACAAAAAATATGTGTAAAACTTTAAAAGATTTAGTTATTAGCAAAAGTGATGTAATTGATATTAAAGAATGTTATTCTGCAACAGGAATTGAAGACATTTTAGGAACTTTAAATCAAGAACTTGTTGGTTTAAACGAAGTAAAAACAAAAGTTAGAGAGATTTCCTCAGTATTATTATTTGATCGTATTCGTGAAATTCAAGGATTAGTTCAATTAAATTCTAGTCTACACATGGCATTTACTGGACGACCTGGTACAGGAAAAACTTCTGTTGCAAATAAAATTGCTTTAGTTTTAAGAAATTTAGGATATCTTACAAAAGGACATGTAACTACAGTTACTCGTGAAGATATGGTTGGTCAATATGTTGGTCATACAGCTCCAAAAACTCGTGAATGTTTACAAAAAGCTACAGGTGGAGTTTTATTTATTGATGAAGCTCATCATTTATATAAACCTAACAATGAAAGAGATTATGGGGCTGAAGCAATTGAACTTCTTTTACAAGTAATGGAAAATCAACGTGATGATCTTGTTATTGTATTTTCAGGAGGAAAAGAAAAAATTGATACTTTCTTTAATTCAAATCCAGGAGTATCTTCACGTATCGGTAATCACGTTAATTTTCCAGACTATGGTGTAAATGATCTAATTGATATTACAAAATTTGTAATCAATAATGACTATCGCTATAAATTTACGAATGAAGTAGTTGATATTTTACGTTTTTATTTAGAACAATTAGTTACTTTTGAAACGTTTTCAAATGTAAGAACAATTAAAATTTTCTTAAATCAATTGTTATCATACCAATCTATTCGTATTGAAAAAACATTAACACAAAAAGGAAAAATTGATTATGAATCTTTAATTACTTTAAAGAAAGAAGATTTTGATTATTTTGTTGCAGATGATTTTATCAATATTATTGGAAGTGAAAATATTAAATTACATAAAAAATAATTATTATTTGTCATTCTATCCAAAATTTTATTATTTAATTAATTAATTAAAAAGACATGTTATTTCTTTTAGCGACACCAGAATACAGTAATCTACAATCAAATACTACAAAAGTAAAAGTACATTTAAGAAGCGGTGTTGCTGAAATTTTTGAGCAACATCAAGATTTAATGGGAAAAGTTGAAAATAATATTATTGAAATTGAAACAAATTTTGAAAATAAATTTGAAAAAAGTTTATTCATTCTTCAAGACGCTGTTTTTGTAGTTTCTAATCAAGGATTAGACACAACAGCAGAAACAAAAGGTACTGGAGTTTATGTTTATGCTAAAAAAGTTAAAGAAATTACATCTACAATTTCAATCGACGAAGTTACTAAACAATATGAGCAAAAAGTTTCTGAATTAGAAACTGAAAATCAAAAACTAGCATTAACAGATGGAAATGATAAAGTAATTAACTCTAAAATTTTCCTTTTAAAAGACGAAGTGGAATTTCTTAAAAAAGTGGTAACAATTGTTAAAGAATTTAAGTCTTAACCATGTTTAATTTAGATGAAACTTTTTCATTAAATAATTCTTATTTTTTTCAAAAAGATTTATATTTGAAAGGCTTTCTATATTCGTTTGGAGTTTTTTGTTTTATTGAGTTATTAAGAGGTCAAGTTGCTGAAATTGATCTCTTACAACTAGTACCTGGGTTTTATCTTGTCTTACTTTTTATTTCTTTGGTGGTTTTAATTATTTTTTCTACGTTCGTAATTAAAGTTCCCTTAGATATAGATAATAAAAAAAGTAGTGGAACAAAAACAATCTTTCGAATAAATTCTATTAATAATTCCAAAATTTCGTTTTTTCTATTTTCAATGAGTGCTTTGTTAGCATTAACTACAACTATTCCGTTAAGTTTAGATTCATTCAACTCCTATGGAGAAAAAACTTTGGAAAATTTATGGTCAATTGATGAGGTCTTAAATTTAGAAACAATTCTATTTACAACTCTTTTAAGTTTATCTCAATTTCCTGTTATATTGTTAACAGGGCTAACAAGTGAAGTTTTTATTAACTCATTGCCAGAGTATTGGAAAATTATCAGTTTTAGTATTTTTGCAATTGCAGGTTTACTAACACCTACTATAGATGGTTACACTCAACTTTCCTTTGCTTTTTCTGCCTTTTCTTTGTTTTTTCTAATTATTAGTATTCTTGAAAAACGTTTAAATTTAAAACTAACAGGAACATTAATTTTAGCTTAATGTAGAATAGAATTAAAAGCGTTATTTATACTTTTTATTGATTTGCTTTTACTTTAACAGTATTCATTTATATATGATTAAAAACTTACAAAAATTATTATCCCTATTTATATTATTACCAAGTTTAATTTTTGCATTACCAAAAACATCATTTGCTTTTCCAATTTATGCTCAACAAGCATATGAAAATCCAAGAGAAGCTAACGGAAGAATTGTTTGTGCAAACTGTCATTTAGCACAAAAACCATCTGAAGTTGAAGTACCTGGTTCTGTTTTACCAAATAGTGTTTTTGAGGCCGTTGTGAAAATTCCTTATGATACAAAACAAAAACAAGTATTAGGGAATGGTCAAAAAGGCGGTCTTAATGTTGGTGCAGTTGTTATTTTACCTGAAGGATTTAAATTAGCTCCAAAAACCCTTTTAGATGAAGAATTAAAAGCAAAAACAAAAGGTGTTTATATTACTCCGTATAGCCCAACTAAAGAAAATATACTTGTAGTAGGACCAATTGCTGGCGAAAAAAATCAAGAAATTATTTTCCCAATTTTATCTCCTGATCCAGAAAAAGATAAAAACATTTTCTACGTAAAATATCCGATTTATGTTGGTGCTAATAGAGGCCGTGGACAAATTTATCCAACGGGAGAAAAAACAAATAATAATGTAGTAACAGCTTTAGCAACAGGAAAAATTCAAGAGATTAAATTAACAGACAAAAACTTTGAAGTAACAATTGCTGGTACAAATGGAGATTTAAAAACGCAAACAATTCCAAAAGAAGTTGAATTAATTGTTAAAGAAAATCAAGTTGTTCAACAAGATCAACCATTAACAATTAATCCAAATGTAGGTGGATTTGGTCAAGCAGAATCTGAAGTGGTATTACAAGATCCTCTTCGTATTTATGGTTATTTAGCTTTTTGTGTTTCGGTTATTATTACTCAATCAATGTTAGTATTTAAAAAGAAACAATTTGAAAAAGTTCAATTAGCAGAATTAGATTTTTAATTTAATTATAGAAATAGCGAAAATTTATTTTCGCTATTTAAAATTTATTCCGTTTCAGAACCATTATTATCGCCAATATTATATTTTACAAATCGGCTTATTTGAATATTTTCTCCTAGTAGAGAAACATGATTTTTAATATATTCTTCAACTGTTACCTCTGGATCACGAATACAAGGTTGATTTAATAAGGTATAAGACTTTAAAGTTTTTTCGACACGACCTTTTAAAATCGATTCTTTTATGTTTTCAGGCTTATTTTTTAAATCATCACGTTTGGATTCAATTTCTAGTTCAGAATCCCATAATGTTTGTGGAATATCTTTTAATGTTAAATAATTCACCGTAGTAGATGAAGCAATTTGCATTCCAAGTGTTTTTGCTAAGTTTTGAAATTCTGCACGACGAGCAACAAAATCTGTTTCACAGTTTAGTTCTAATAAAACTCCAATTTTAGAACCTGTATGAATATAGCTAGTAATAATTCCTTGTTTTGTAGTTCTTGATAACTTTTTTTCAGCTGAGGCTAATCCTTTTTGTCGTAAAAACGCAACAGCTTTTTCAAAATCACCATTTGTTTCCGTTAATGCGTTTTTACAATTTAACATTCCAGCACCTGTTTTTTCTCGAAGTTCTTTTATTGTTGCTGCACTTATATCCATATCTTTTATTGGTTTATATTTATATAATTAGTATAACAGTTTTTAAAAACTTTTAATCGAATTTTCGAATTCTATTAACAATAATATATTATTTGACTTCAAGAGAGTCAATACTTAAATTTAAAATCGACATTTTTGAAAAGAGACCTTATCAAGTTTATATATGAAAAAAACATTGTCAATAACAGTATATAATGAATCAGGAGTTTTAACTAGAATTTCTACCGTATTTTCAAGCCGAGGCTTCAATATTGAAAGTATTGCAGTTGGACCTACTGAAAATTTTGGTGTTTCACGAATTATTATTGTTTTACCAGGAGATGATCAGACTATTGAACAAATTACAAAACAATTGAATAAATTAATTCAGGTTATTCAGATTAAAGATATTTCAAACCAAGCCTGCGTCGAACGTGAGTTAATGTTAATTAAAGTTCAATCATCTTCAAAAACGCGTTCAGAAATTTTAGAAATTGTACAAATTTTTAGATCAAAAGTTGTTGATATTGCAGATAATTCAATTACTATTGAAGTAACTGGAGATCCAGGTAAAATTCTAACAATTCAACGATTACTACAACCATATAATATTATTGAAAGTATTCGTACTGGTAAGATAGCAATTGAAAGAGAATTAGGAATTAATACAGAATCTTTAAAAAATAATTAATTGGGGACGGAGGGACTTGAACCCTCACGACCAATTTAGTCAACAGATTTTAAGTCTGTTGTGTCTACCATTCCACCACGTCCCCTTTGAAGACAGTACCCAGATTTGAACTGGGGGATAAAGGATTTGCAATCCACTGCCTTACCACTTGGCGATACTGTCTTCTAATTCATATGAAATAATATGATAAGCTTTATTTTTTAACAAATCAAATTTTTACTAATCTATAATAGTATTTAGTAAATATTAAAACATTTTTGAATAACTTTTTGTTTTTTATTAAGTTATTCTTTTACAATTATTTGTTATTTTAATAAAAATTAAAAATTTATGGTTGCTACTACAAAAAAAGTAATTGAAACTAAAACTGAATCCAAAGAAAACTTATTAACACCTCGTTTTTATACAACAAATTTTAAAGAAATTTCAGAATTAGATATTAGTTCTAATACAGCCGAAATTGAAGCAATTGTTGAAGAATTTCGCATTGATTATAATCGTGACCATTTTATTCGTGATAAAGAATTTCTAAATACATGGGATTTTTTTGATGAAAAAACTCGTAATATTTTTATTGAATTTTTAGAAAGATCTTGTACAGCTGAATTTTCAGGATTTTTACTATATAAAGAAATTTCAAGAAATTTAAAAAAATCAAATCCTCTATTAGCTGAAGGATTTTCATTTATGTCACGTGATGAAGCTCGTCATGCTGGTTTCTTAAATAAAGCAATGAGTGATTTTAATGTCTCTTTAGATTTAGGATTCTTAACAAAAACTCGTAAATATACTTTCTTTGCTCCTAAATTTATTTTTTATGCAACTTATTTATCTGAAAAAATTGGATATTGGCGTTATATTACAATTTATCGTCATTTAGAAAAAAATCCTAATTATCGTGTGTATCCAATTTTTAGATTTTTCGAAAGCTGGTGTCAAGATGAAAATCGTCATGGAGACTTTTTTGCAGCTTTATTAAAATCACAAAGTTCTTTATTAAATACATTTGAATCAAAACTTTGGTGTCGATTCTTCTTATTATCTGTTTTTGTTACAATGTATTTAAATGATGCTCAACGTAGTGATTTCTATTCAACGATTGGTTTAGATACTAAGCTATTTGATCAACATGTTATTCGTAAAACAAATCAAAGTTCTGCAACATTATTTCCAGTAATTTTAGATGTGGATAATCCGGAATTTTTTAATCTATTAGATAACTGTTCAGAATGTAATGTAAAACTAATTGAACTTGAAAAAGAAAATGGTTCAGAATTTAATAAAACATTAAACAAATTACCACATTATTTTAATATGGTAACAAACTTATTCAAATTATATTTTTTACCACCAATTGAAACAAAATACGTTTGGACAGGAAATTCGTAAAAGAAAAAAATTAGCTTTACTATTCTTTTAATCAATATTAAAATTAGAGAAAATATATTTGATATTGATAAAAAAAAAATGAAATTGAAAACACGCAAGGCAGCAGCAAAACGAATTAAAGCGAAAAAAAATTGCTTGTGTAGAAAAAAAGCTTATAAATCTCATTTACTTAGACGCAAAAATTCAAAACGATTACGTAGACTAGCAGCCCCTGCTCAAGTTCACCCATCTGATGCTGGTAAATTCTCGCTTATGTTACCCTATATTTAAAAGTGCAAAAGAGTTAAATTAGTATAAGAAGTTAATAATTAAAGTATATCATTATGGTTAGAACAAAAAGAGGAAATGTTGCAGCAAAACGACGTAAAAAGTATTTGAATTTAGCGAAAGGTTATGTAGGTTCAAATTCTCGATTATCAACAATGATTGGAGAGCAAGTAGTACAAAGTTTAAATTTTGCCTACATTGGAAGAAAACTAAAAAAAAGAAATTTCCGCAGAATTTGGATTTATAGAATAAATGCCGCTAGTCGCATGCGAAAAAATATTTATTCAAAATTTATTGGAAATTTAAGAAAAATTGATGTGTTTTTAGATCGTAAAGTATTATCTTTATTAGCTTTTACTGATTTACCATCTTTTAACGTAATTGAACGTGAATCAAATAAACAAATTCGATAAAAAAGGAAATAAATTAATATTTATTTCCTTTTTGACAAATTTTTAAAGAGAACTTATATTCTTATATATACTGCTGATGTAGCTCAATTGGTAGAGCGCCTGACTTGTAATCAGGAGGTTAAGAGTTCGATTCTCTTCATTAGCTTTTAAAACTATTAGTAACTACTAAAATATAGAATTAATTCGTTAGATATGGTATTATAATTTTATCCCAAAGATATTTTGAAAGATTTTAGTTTTAAACTTTATGTTCGATTATAATATAAATAAATCGAATATATATTTAAAAATATGTTCAAATATATACATAAACAATAAAGATATAAATTTATGGAAACTATCTTAATTAGCAAACTACCTGGTGTTTTTGCTGTTTTTGGACCACTTGCTGATGTTATGCCAGTAATTCCTGTTTTATTTTTCTTACTAGCGTTTGTATGGCAAGCAAGTGTAGGATTTAAGTAAATTAATAGTTTTTAAAAATAAATTAAAAGTTAACAAAGAATAAAATGGTAGAACCACTTTTAACAGGAATTGTTTTAGGTTTAATGGCTGTTACATTATTAGGACTTTTTGTTGCTGCATATTTACAATTTAAACGCGGTAACGAATTAGAATTAAAATAAAAAGGTAAAAGTACCCATTAAGGTACTTTTATTACCAACTTGCTTTCGTTACTCCTGGTAAGAAACAATCGTGTGCAAATTCACGAACTACGTTTCGACATAGTCCAAAATAGCGAAAATATCCACGTGGTCTTCCCGTTTTCCAACAGCGGTTTCTTAATCTAATTTTTGAACTATTTCTAGGCAATTTTTGAATTTTTGAATTTATTTCAAATATTTCTTCCAAAGAATTGCAGCTTTTTAATTCTTTTAATAGTTTTTCACGTTTTTCTGAGTATTTGCTAACTAATTTTTTACGTTTTAGTTCGCGCTCAAGCATTCCTTTTTTTGCCATATTGTATTTTGTATTATTCTACAAAACACAATATAACAAAGTTCTTTTAATTATCCAAATTTACCTAAAGTAGAAGCGATTACAAATGGAGCGTATGTAAATATATAACCAATTGTAAAGTGCGCTAATCCAACTAAACGAGCTTGAACAATTGATAATGCAACTGGTTTGTCTTTCCAACGAACTAAGTTAGCAAGTGGAGTACGTTCATGTGCCCAAACAATTGTTTCAATTAATTCTTGCCAATAACCACGCCAAGAGATTAAGAACATAAATCCTGTTGCCCAAATTAAATGACCGAATAAGAACATCCATGCCCATACAGACAGGTTGTTCATTCCTAATGGATTATAACCATTAATTAAAGGAGAAGAATTTAGCCATAGATAGTCTCTTAACCAACCCATAATATAATTTGATGATTCATCAAATTGCGCTGGATTTCCTAACCATAATGTAATATGTTTCCAATGCCAATAGAATGTTGTCCAACCTATTGTGTTTAACATCCAGAACATTGAAAGATAGAAAGCATCCCATGCAGAAATATCACATGTTCCACCTCTTCCTGGACCATCACATGGGAAACTATAACCAAAATCTTTTTTATCTGGCATTAATTTTGATCCACGTGCATCTAATGCTCCTTTAACAAGAATTAAAGTCGTTGTATGAAGTCCTAAAGCAATCGCATGGTGAACTAAGAAATCTCCAGGTCCTACTGTTAAGAATAATGAATTCTTAGGACTGTTGATTGCTTCTAACCAATTTGGTAACCATAACTGTTGACTTGCTAGGCTAGCTGGACTTGATGTAGAAGATAATAATGTATCAAATCCATATAATGTTTTACCAGAAGCTGCTTGAATCCATTGAGCAAAAACAGGTTCTACTAAAATTTGTTTTTCTGGTTGACCAAATGCTACTACAACATCATTATGAACATATAATCCTAAAGTATGGAAACCTAAGAATAATGAAACCCAACTTAAGTGAGAAATGATTGCTTCTTTATGATCTAACATTCTTGCTAGTACGTTATTTTTATTTTGTTCTGGATCATAATCACGAACAAAGAAAATTGCACCATGAGCGAATGCACCAACCATTAAAAAGCCTGCAATATATTGATGGTGTGTATATAATGCAGCTTCTGTAGCATAATCACGAGATAAGAACGCATATGGGTTTAATGCATAAATATGTTGAGCTGCTAAAGATGTAACAACACCTAAAGAAGCTAAAGCTAGTCCTAATTGCATATGTAACGAGTTTGTAATCGTTTCATATAAACCAATATGACCATTTCCTAATCTTCCTCCAGGTGGACGATGTGCTTCTAGAATTTCTTTCATACTATGACCAATACCGAAATTAGTACGATACATATGTCCAGCAATAACAAATAATACTCCAATTGCTAAATGATGATGAGCAATATCTGTTAACCAAAGAGATTGTGTTTGTGGATGGAAACCACCTTTAAATGTTAAAATTGCTGTTCCAGCACCTTCTAAAGTATTGTAGACGTGATTTGCAGCATCTGCATTTTCAGCATATGCACTCCAATTTCCTGTGAAAAAAGGTGTTAACCCAGCTGGATGAGGTAAAACTGAAGTAAAATTATCCCAACCTACATGTACTCCTCTTGATTCAGGAATTGCAACGTGAACTAAATGTCCTGTCCAACCAATAGAACTGAACCCAAATAATCCAGATAAATGATGATTTAAACGAGATTCGTTATTCTTAAACCATGCAATACTTGGTTTAAATTGTGGTTGTAAATGTAACCAACCTGCTTGTAATAATAGTAATGCAACAAAAAGTAAGAAAACAGATGCAACGTATAAGTCTTGATTTGTTCTCATACCAATTGTATACCACCATTGGTAAACTCCAGATAATGCAATGTTTACAGGATAAATAACTCCACCTCTTGTAAAAGCTTTTAATGCACTTTCACCAAAATGAGGATCCCATATACCATGTGCAATTGGTTTTACTTTTAATGGATTTAAAATCCATTGTTCAAAGTTTCCTTGCCATGCTACGTGGAAAAGATTTCCTGATGTCCAAAGAAATATAATTGCTAAATGACCAAAATGAGAAGCAAATATTTTTTGATATAATGCTTCTTCCGTAACATCATCATGAGCCTCAAGGTCATGAGCTGTTCCAATACTAAACCATATACGGCGTGTAGTCGGGTCTTCACTTAGAACCTGACTAAATTTAGGAAATCTTGTTGCCATTGATAAAACTCCTTTAGGTTTTTATAATAAAATTCTTAAGTTATCAAAACGTTTCTTTTTAATAACGGATTACATTAACTTACAGAAATAATTCGAGCAAGGAAGAATGCCCATGTTGTTCCAATTCCACCTAATAAATAATGTGCTAACCCTACAGCGCGACCTTGTGTAATACTTAATGCACGTGGTTGAATTGAAGGAGCAACTTTTAATTTATTATGTGCCCAAACGATTGATTCAATTAATTCTTGCCAATATCCACGACCACTAAATAAGAACATTAAACTAAATGCCCAAATAAAATGAGCGCCTAAGAAAATTAAACCATATGCAGATAATGCTGATCCATATGATTGAATTACTTGAGAAGCTTGTGACCAAAGGAAATCTCTTAACCAACCGTTAATTGTTAATGCACCTTGAGCAAAATTTCCACCTGTAATATGAGAAATTGCACCTTGTGGTGTTACAGATCCCCAAATATCAGATTGCATTTTCCAACTGAAATGGAAAATTACAACAGAAATCGAATTATACATCCAGAATAATCCTAAGAAAACGTGATCCCAACCAGAAACTTGACATGTTCCACCACGACCAGGTCCATCACATGGGAATCGGAATCCTAAATTTGATTTATCAGGAATTAATCTTGAATTTCTTGCGTATAGTAAACCTTTAAATAAAATTAAAGCTGTTACATGAATTGTAAAAGCATGGATATGGTGAACCATAAAATCTGCTGTTCCTAAATTCATTGGCATTAAAGCAACTTTTGAACCTAAAGTAACTGCGTCACCACCAAAAATATAACTTGCAGTAGCTAATGCATTTGGAGATGTTGTTCCAGGTGCAGCAGTATGTACGCTTTGAATCCATTGCGCAAAAATTGGTTGTAAAGAAATTGCTTTATCAGAGAACATATCTTGCGGACGTCCTAAGGCTTGCATTGTATCATTATGAATATATAATCCAAAACTATGCATTCCTAAGAAAATACATACCCAATTTAAGTGAGAAATAATTGCGTCACGATGACGAATTACTCGATCTAATAAATTGTTGTAGTTTACAGTTGCATCATAATCGCGAACCATAAAAATCGATCCATGAGCTGCTCCTCCTACAATACAAAATGCTCCAATCCACATATGATGTGTAAATAGAGATAATTGAGTAGGATAATCAATAGCAATATAAGGATATGGAGGCATTGCATACATGTGGTGTGCAATAATAATTGTTAAAGATCCTAACATTGCTAAATTAATTGCTAATTGTGCATGCCAAGAAGTTGTTAACACTTCATATAAACCTTTATGTCCTTTTCCAGTAAATGGACCATCATGTGCTTCTAAAATTTCTTTCATACTATGACCAATACCAAAATTAGTACGATACATATGTCCAGCAATGATAAACAATACTGCAATCGCTAAGTGATGATGTGCAGCATCTGTTAACCATAAACTTGCTGTTGTTGGATTTAAACCACCTTTGAAAGTTAAGATATCACTGTATACTGACCAATTTCCACTAAAGAATGGAGCTAAACCTTGTTTGAAACTTGGATATAAGCTACCGATAAATTCTCTATTAATTAAAAGTTCATGAGGATCTGGTAAATCTTTTGGATCCATCCCAGAATCTAATAATTTATTGATTGGATTTCCAATATGAATTTCATGACCTGCCCATGATAATGATCCTAAACCAAGTAATCCAGCAAGATGATGATTCATCATTGATTCAACATTTTGGAACCATTCTAATTTAGGAGCAGATTTATGATAGTGGAACCAACCTGCAAATAACATTAATCCTGACATTGCTAAACTTCCTAAAGCAATACAGTATAATTGTTGTTGCGTAGTTACACCTTCAGCACGCCAAATTTGGAAAAACCCCGATGTAATTTGAATACCTTGGAAGTTTCCACCAACGTCGGCATTTAAAATTTCTTGTCCTACAACTGGATATACGGATTGTGCACTTGGTTTAATTTGTAAAGGATTTACTAACCATGCTGTATAGTTTGAAAAGTATGCACCATGGAAATGCATTCCACTTAACCATAAGAAAATAATTGCTAGTTGTCCAAAATGAGCACTAAAAATTTTTCTAGAAACTTCTTCTAAAGATTTTGTTTGTGCATCAAAATCATGTGCGTCAGCGTGAAGATTCCAAATCCAAGTAGTTGTTTTTGGTCCTTTTGCTAGTGTTCTTGAGAAATGACCAGGTTTTGACCATTTTTCAAAATTTGTTTCAACCACATTTAAATCAACAAGTACTTGCGCTTTTTTAACTTTTTTCGCTTCTTGTTTTTCTGGAGTTGTAATCATATTTTAAATTACGTTAAAATTATTAATTAATTACATAACCACAAATAAAATTCATGTCTTAAATGAAGTTTTTATAACTAATTACTTATTATAAAATTTTTATCAATAGCAAAATATATTTTGCTATTGATAAAAATTTGATTCAATTGTAATATTTAGATTCATGGGGCCGGTGCCCGAGTGGTTAAAGGGGATGGATTGTAAATCCATTGACTAACCGTCTACATAGGTTCAAATCCTATCCGACCCATTATTTATACTTTTTCTAGTCCAAGCATTTGAGAATTGCTTCTACCTGGTGCAACCATTGGATAACAATTTTCATTTTCGACTACATTCACATTGATAAGCATAGCTCTTTTATTATTTGAATATTGGTGAATACATATTTTTAATTCATCAACATTATTAATTTGATATCCGTCGATATTATATGCATTAGCAACTAATGCAAAATTAGGCATACCATTTTTCATATAAGAGTTAGAAAAACGATTTCCATAAAAAGATTCTTGCCATTGACGAACCATTCCTTGCCAACCATTATTGACAACAGCCATTTTTATTCCTAATTCATATTGTGAAATAGTTCCTAATTCCTGAATACTCATTTGAAAACTAGAATCTCCACTAATACAAATAACATCTAATAAAGGATTACCTACTTTTGCTCCTATGGCAGAAGGTAAACCAAATCCCATTGTTCCTAATCCAGAACTAGAAGCCCATTTCTTAGGTTGACAATTAATTAATTGCGCAGACCACATTTGATGTTGTCCTACATCAGTTGTAAAAATAGCATTTGGATTTTCTTTTCCTAGTAAGTTTATCGTTTCTTGAGGTGAAAGAATTTTTTGTTTATAGTTAATTAACATTAATGGATATAATTCTTTCCATTTATAAATTCGTTTTAACCAAGATTTCGTTTGAGTAATATCAATTCCATTTGATTTTCGTAATAATTTTAAAATTTGCATTAAAATTTTTCGAATATCACCAATAACTGCAAGTTGAGGACATCTATTTTTTGAAATTTCAGCAGGATCTATATCTAAATGAATTACTTCTGCATCACATGCAAATTCATCTAATTTACCAGTTACTCTATCATCAAATCGAGCTCCTAATGCAACTAATAAATCACATTCACTTACAGCAAAGTTTGCATAAGCACTTCCGTGCATTCCTAACATGCCTAATGAAAGATGATCATTTTCATTATAAGAACTTTTCCCCATTAATGTCGTAGTTACTGGTATTTGAAATATTTTTGCTAATTGTTGAAGACTTTTAAAGCCATTTGAACGAATTAATCCTCCACCAATATAAAATAAAGGTTGGTATGATTCCGCTAAGGATTTAATTAATTTATTAAGACTTGTTAATGTTGTTAAGTGTTCTGTTCTATAATTATTTTTCTTAAAAAGTTTAAAGATTTTTGTGTACGAATAAGGATGTGTTTCTTCTAAACCAACATCTTTTGGTATATCAATTAAAATAGGACCAGGACGTCCATTTTGAGCAAGAAAAAAAGCTTCCGCTATAATCTCTGGTAATAAACTTGTATCTCGAACTGTATAAGAATGTTTTACAATAGGTAAAGTAATTCCAAAAATATCTGTTTCTTGAAAAGCATCTGTCCCGATGAATGTTCGTCCAACTTGCCCAGTAATAACAATCATTGGAATGGAATCCATTCTTGCATTTGCAATTCCTGTTACTAAGTTAGTTGCACCAGGACCGGATGTAGCAAAACAGACACCTACTTTATTAGTTGTTCTTGCATAAGCATCAGCAGCATGAGCAGCACTTTGTTCGTGACGAACTAAAATATGTTTTATTAATTTTGCTTTTTCCCAATGATAAAGTTCATCATAAATAGGAAGAATTGCACCTCCTGGGTAACCAAATATATGTTCAACACCATTCTGTATTAAACTATCAATTAATATGTAAGCACCCGTTCTTAAACAATTATTTTTTAGATTCATAAGTCTGTGTAAATACGTTACATTTATTATAAAAAAAGTAAAGAAATATGCAAATTGTATAGAAATACGAGGTATAAAAGGAAAGAGTGAGATTCGAACTCACGGAACCCTTAAGGTTC